>JGI994J12354_10000300_pt1 | contig 48727 bp, 46 predicted proteins | sample IntmicLarv3ML3BL_FD_12354 | JGI IMG/M metagenome (IMG submission 12354) | reverse complement strand
ACTAAAATTGATGAAATTTACTGTTTTTCTAGTAACTTTACCAAAAAATCACTCTTTTTGATATATTTATTTGTTTGTTTTTTGACTATAGTCTGAATTGTTACACTTATAGAAACAACAATAAATTCATTTCATGGTTTTGAAAATCAAAATTATACTCCATATACATGGCATGGTAAAATGATTTTTGATGATGAAAACTTAACTATTGAAGGAATCGGTAATGAGGAAACTTCATTTGCTTGCTTTGAACTTCTTAGTGATAATGAAAAAGACCCAACCGATATTTATTTGGCAGATCATATGGATGATGAAATTATAACATTTCTTAAAATATCTAATGGACCAATTAGAACTCAAGGATTATTATTTAATATTCCAGAAAATGGTCTAAATAATCCAACTGGTTTAGTAGGCAGATGGGATTCGGCTGGGAATTATTATATACAACCAATGGGAAAATCCTTTATTACATTTGGGCAAGAAATAACTGATGAAGCGATAATTGCTGAAACTAAAGAAAGAATTAGCACCTTTAAAAGAAAAGCTTATGAAGATAAATATTCCCAAATGAATAGGCAAAACATGGAAGATTGGTGGAATGATAAGGATTCTATTCTTGCAAGAGAACATGAAGAAATAAATAAATTTGGTATTTTTCATCGATTTACAAGCCTTGAAATAATCCGTATGAGGCAAGAGGATAAACTTCCAGAACATAGCAGAGAGTATACAAAAGATTATTGTAAAAAATATGGAATATCTTTTCCACCTAAACCACAAAATTAATTATGTATAATTGAGAATTCTAATAGTTTTAGAGTTTTCTTTTTATTTTTCTAATTAAACAATTAAAAGTAATTATAACGGATAACAACTAATTTTTGTAATGTTTTAAAAGTGACTTTGATATGGTAGAATTATTGCAGTGAGGTGAAATTATGGAAGTAAAGGTTAAAGGTGTTTATAAACATTTTAAAGGAGATTATTATCTATTAGAAGACATTGCAACGCATAGCGAAACAAGAATATAGGTTTTAATTACAAAATATTAAAAGTATAAAAGATATTATGAATATTACCATAAAAAATGTAACAGTGGTAAAACTAAGCATTAAGCAATAATTTGCGTTATGAGAAGAATAATTTCAATTTTATATAATATGTTGAAAAATGATATTGAATATCAACATCCGACCGAGTTAACCAATATAAGTATGAACTATTTTAAGAAACAAAAACAATTAGAAATAGAACGCCTTAAGAAAAAGGAGAGGTATAGAAAAAAAGAATCTGTTGAAACCTATACTTAATAATAAATCCCTTAACGATGAGCAAGGCGAGCTATAAGCTAGACTTCAGTTTTTGTAGACTTTTTAAATTAGTTGTAGTATAATACACTCAATTAATTGAGGAGGAAATGTAATGCAATTTGAAGATAGAAATTATGAATTGTCTGATGGAAGAACTATAACAATAAACTCTGGTTTTATTGATGGCTTTGGAGAAATAATTGATAAAAACACTGGGAATGGTTTTTTTATGGTTTCTATTACTAATTCTAAGAACAAACTTAGTAGGAATTTTATTATCGTATTTGATAAAGATGGAGAAATTGTAGAACCAGCATTTGATTTATTAAATCCAGAGGACAACTCTGTATTTGTAGAAGGATTTTTTCCAGATGGTAGTATTATAAGCTCCAATAAATATTATGAGGATGGCAAACCACGTACTTATAGCCACCATAAAATTGAGCAAACTGAGGATGGATATACTCTGGTTGCTGGTAGAACTTGGGAAGATGGAATGTGGAGACTTTTTAATATGACTAGTGATGGACAAATAGAAATTACAAAATGCAATGATCGTAGCAAAACCAGTTATGATTGTACAACTTTTGTAGAAACAAGCCCTAAACAGAAAACACCACAAAATGGTTAATATAACTATAATTACTTACTATTCTTATAATATACCTCTAAAGATTTCAGAGTTGAAGTTATTAATTGCGAATCAAAAATAAATGCAGTATAATTAATTTGGTGATAATAATGAAAAATAAAATACTTGTAACAGCTAAACCAAGAACAGGAAAATCAACTTTAATATCAAAAATAGTTAGTGAATTAGGTATAAATAACTGTGGAGGTTTTTATACTGAAGAGATAAGAGTTGATGGCGAGAGAACTGGATTTATGATAAAAACCCTTGATGGTAAAAAAGGATTATTAGCTTCAACTAATATAATCAGTGATATTAAAGTAAGTAGATATGGAGTTGATATCAATACTTTTGAACAATTATGTTTACCAAGCATTGAGGAAGCACTTTTAAATAAGAAATTTATAATCATAGATGAGATTGGTCCAATGCAATTATACTCTGAAAAATATAAAGAACTATTAATGAAAGTCTTAAAAAGTGATAAAACATTAATTGGAACAATATTCTTTGACTCCCATCCTTGGATAGACGAATTTAAGAAAAATAATGAAATTGAGTTGATTGAATTGACAATGGAAAATAGAGATAATATGGTAAATGAAATACTAACTAATCTATTTGAAACTAGGTAAAATATGGAAGATAAAGAATTAAAACGCAAAATAGAAAAATCAAAAAAATACTGTAATGAACTTGAAAGATATAAAATTAAAGATTTTAAAGTAGAAATGAACTCAGAACATGGAATCAGAACTATAAAATATGATAATGAAAAAGGATATACATGCACTTGTGATTTTTATAAAACAAGACATACATGCAGCCATATAATGGCAATCCAAAATATTTTAAAAAACCTGAATAGATTTTAAACGGTCTATTCTTTTATTTATATTAATTTTGCAAATATTGTAAAAAATAAGTTAAGAGTTTATTATTTATGATACAATATATTAGTACTAAATTTCGTTTATTACTCAAGTACATGTTATAATAATTAAGGTGGTTTTATGAAACGTAGTGAAGTAGACAGAAATAAACTAAGTCCAATGATGATTCAATATTTAGATATAAAAGAAAAAAATGAAGATACTATTATCTTTTTTCGCCTTGGAGATTTTTATGAAATGTTCTTTGAAGATGCTATTATTGGAAGTAGAGAATTAGAATTAACACTAACTGGTAGAAATGCTGGACTTGAAGAAAAAGTACCAATGTGTGGTGTTCCATATCATGCCTATCAAGGATACTTAGAGAGACTTATTGAAAAAGGATATAAAGTAGCTATGTGTGAACAAATATCCGACCCAAAAGAATCTAAAGGAATGGTTGATAGAGGCATTGTTCAAGTAATTACAAAAGGAACAGTTATCGATAACACTTTAAATGAAAAAGATAGTAATTACATTGGAAGTATATATGATTTTGAATACTGTTATACCTTATCATATGCTGATATAACAACTGGATACTTTTATACCATGTTAATTGAATATGACAAAGAAAAAGTTATAAAAGAGATAATTAATAGAAACATAAGAGAAATCATTACTAATGATAAAATTAACAGAGAAATAGTTACTACTTTAAAAGATAACTATAATATTTTATTTACCATTACAGATAATCTATATCCTATGGATGATTTTAATTACATATATAAAAACATAAGTGATATAAGACTTATAACTTCTATAAAACACCTATTAGCATACATACTTGATGCAAAAAAAGGCGATATGACCCATTTACAAGAAGTAGAAGTAATTGATTTAAATAAATTCCTATTATTTGATTCACACACTAAAAGAAACTTAGAGTTAACCGAAACAATCAGAATGAAAGATAGAACATATTCATTACTATGGCTACTAGATAAAACAAAAACAGCAATGGGTTCAAGATTACTTAAATATAATATAGAGAATCCTCTAACAAATATTAATGAAATAAAAGGACGTTATGATGTTATTGAAACATTACTTACAGAATTTATTCTAAAAAATGATTTAGTTGAAGCATTAGATGAAGTCTATGACTTAGAAAGACTCTCATCTAGAATAAGCTATGGTAATTTAAACGCTAGAGATTTATTACAGCTAAAAAGAAGTATAGCAACTCTTCCAACTATTAAAAAAATATTAGAATCTATAAATTATAGTGATACAATCGAAACTTTTAATGACTTATATGAACTATTAGAAAACTCCATAAATGAAGATTCACCAATCACTATAAAAGAAGGCTCAATAATTAAAGAAGGATATAATAGTGAATTAGATGAATTAAGAGCTATTAGAAGTGGTTCTAAAGACTTTATCCTTAAGATAGAACAGGAAGAACGTGAAAGAACAGGTATAAAGACTTTAAAAGTTGGATTTAACAAAATATTTGGTTACTTTATTGAAGTGAGTAAAGGAAGTATTCCACTTATTAAAGAAGAATTCGGTTATATAAGAAAGCAAACGATAGCTAATGGTGAAAGATTTATTACACCTTTACTTAAAGAAAAAGAAGATATAATATTAAGTGCTGAAGAAAAAATTATAAATCTTGAATACAAAATATTCATGGATATAAGAGGGTTAGCTAAAACATATATAAATCGTCTTCAAAGAACATCTAAAATAATTGCAACTATCGATATGTTGGCCTCTTTCACAACTGTATCTGAAGAAAATAATTATGTAAAACCAGTAATCAAAAATGATAAAATAATTGATATAAAAGAAGGTAGGCATCCTGTAGTAGAAAAAGTCAACAAGAACACTTATGTACCTAATGATATCTTTATGAATAAAAGCATAGATATCCTTCTTATTACTGGACCTAATATGGCGGGTAAATCAACATATATGCGTCAGCTTGCAATAACAATCATCATGGCACAAATAGGATGTTATGTACCTGCTAAAAGTGCAACAATTGGCGTATTTGATAAGATATTTACACGTATAGGAGCATCTGATGATTTAGTCAGTGGTGACTCTACATTCATGGTTGAAATGAAAGAAGCAAATACAGCTATAAGTGAAGCAACAGAGAATAGCCTAATACTATTCGATGAGTTAGGAAGAGGTACTGCTACATATGATGGCATGAGTCTTGCCCAAGCAATATTAGAATTTATTCATAACAACATTAAAGCAAAAACACTGTTCTCAACTCATTATCACGAATTAACTTCTCTTGCTGCTGACTTGCCAAAATTAAAAAACGTTCATGTCTCAGCAATCGAAGAGGATGGTAACATTACATTCCTTCATAAAGTAAAACCAGGAAGTGTTGATAAAAGTTATGGTATTCACGTTGCAAGTCTTGCGAAATTACCCAACTCATTAATAAAAAGAGCAGGGGAAATATTAGAACAATATGAACAAAAAGCTAAAACAAAAAAAGAACCCTTTAAACAAACTTCTCTATTATTAGAAGAAGAGAAAAAAGAAAATATAAATGTATTAGAAGAAAAACTAAAAGCTATAGATCCACTTCAAATAACACCAATAGAAGCACTTAATACTTTATATGAACTAAAAGAAGAACTTAAGAGCAGTAAAGAAAAATAGTAACAAAAAGTTTGATAATATAAATTAACTTTAGTATACTTATAATAAGAGGTGAAACATGAATATAATAGATGTAGTAGTTATTCTAATGATATTATTAGCAGGCGTTATTGGTATGAAAAGAGGTTTCTTCAAAGGAGCAGTAATGTCTCTAGGATGGTTTATACTTTTTATATTAGCATTTAAATTAAAAGACCCTATAGCAGAAGGATTAAGTTTATACTTACCATTCTTCAAGTTTTGGGGCACTTTTAAAGATGTTACAGTTTTAAATATTATATTATATCAAATTATAGCATTCTTATTAGTTTATTCTGTGTTAATGATAATTTATGTCATAGCTGTTAAATTAACAGGAGTAATAGAAAGTCTTCTAAAAGCAACAATAATACTAGGAATTCCTTCTAAAATATTAGGATTTCTCTTAGGAGCACTAGAAGGATTCATATTAATGTTTATAGTAATATTTATTTTTGCTTTACCATTCTTCAACTTTAGTATGGTCAACAGGTCAATATTTAGTAGATATGTATTAGGACATACTCCGCTTATGAGTAATGTTATTAAAAGTACAAATGATTCAATAAAAGAAATAACTGATTTAAAAGATAAATTTAAAAATAAAAGTGATAAAGATGAATTAAATAGAGAGTGTTTAAAAGTATTACTAGAACACAAACTAGTTACCACAGAACATGTAGAAAAACTAGTAGATAAAGGTAAATTAAAAATGAAAGGCATTGATGGTATCATCAATGAATATAAATAATATGATAACTTATTTAAAAGAAGAAAAATTAGAAGACTTAACTAAGGAAGGTACAATAATAGTAGATTTTTATGCTGATTGGTGTGGTCCTTGTAGGTCTCTTGCAGTCGAACTAGAAAAACTAGTAGAAGAAAACCATGATATAAAAATAGTTAAAATAGATGTAGATGCTCATGAAGAAATAGCAAGAACTCATAAAGTAATGAGTATTCCAACAATACTTTTATATAGTAATGGAGAAGTAGTTAAAAAACAAGTAGGAGCTTTAGATAAAGAAGAACTTCTATCTTGGATTACTATTAGTGAATAATTTTACAAATAAAAAGGTTACATACGTAATCTTTTTACTTTATTATTTTTGTATATTCGCTATACTCTATATCATAAATACTATCAAGTTTATCTTTTAATAAAGCATCACAAATTATTATATATTTAATCTTTTCTTGATAAGAACAAGTATAATTAGAATTAATAAGTAATTTATTTAACCTTGATTCATCGTCATAATTTATAGTTAATTGTATCTTAAAGCCATCAATTACTTTCCTTAAATTAGATATCTTAATAGTCTCAACAACTGCTTTAGAATAAGCTCTAACCAGTCCACCAGCACCAAGCTTGATTCCGCCAAAATATCTTACAACAATACATAACACATAATTAAGTTTATTCTTACTTAACACTTCCATAATAGGAACACCAGCAGTACCACCAGGTTCTCCATCATCACTAGACTTTTTAATATCATCAATAATATAGGCGTAGCAATAATGACTAGCATCCTTATATTTTTCTTTTATGTCACTAAGAATTAGTTTAACATCCTCAACTGACTTAACATTAAAAAGACAAGCAATAAATCTTGATTTATTAATAACAACTTCATTAATCATGTTTTCTGTAACAGTATTCATAAGATTCACCAATAAAAGTATATCTGAAATACCCAAATATAGCAATTGACAATATAAATTAGATACCCTATAATAAACAGAAAATGAAAGTGGTGTTTTTTTATGACAGAAATAAATCCCAAAATTCTTTCTTTACTTCAAACATATTCTTTTATAGCTAATCCAGCAACACCTAAAGAACTAGAAATAGCAAAAGAAATGGAATACCTTATATTACCATCAATAACTGTTGGTACCAGTATAAGACCTTTAGAAACTCAAAGCCATAAGAGTCTAGAATTAGGAGAAAAATCTATAGAAGACTCATTATATGCTAATAAAAATGGCAATATACGTATAACTTTGATGAGTGAGCAAGTTGGTAAAACTGGGCTATTAAAAATTAGAAGAGCTCCAATTACAGGAAATTTAAGTAACTTTCAAATTAGAACTAAATCTGGCAGTGACCAATTATCTATATTCTCAATAGAACGATTTGAAGACACTTTAATAGTCGATGATATTGAATTAAATCTGGCAGATACTGAAGTTAAACTTTTACAAACAAGAACAGGTAAACATCAATTGAAATTTTTTAGAGGAGCAGAACTTCGTTCTTTAGAGGATTATATAAGAAATACTTATCATATAAGTCCAGAAAAGAATCTACCATTACTTAAAAACCTTCTAGCAACGAATGGACTAAGAACTACACCTTTTACTAGTAGCAAAACTGAAGAATTTACAACAACAAAAACAATTCTTACAATATCACCACTACTAACAAAAGATGTACCATCATCTGTAGTATATTCCAGAGTATCAAATGGAACCCCATACGCACCATCACATTCAGATGATGATTGTCTTGTAATAGAAACATCACTAAGACATAGAGAATTACTAAAAACAAAATTTTTCTCAGAATAATAATTATATTAAATAAGTATTTTCTATACCAAAAGTAAAAATACTTTTTTTATGATATAATCATGATAGGTGATAACTCATGAATCCAGAAATCAAAAAATATATAAAAGAAAAACTTACTTTAGTACCAGAAAAACCTGGTAGTTATCAAATGCGAAATAGTGATAACATTATTATCTATGTAGGTAAAGCTAAAAACCTAAAAAACCGTTTAAAAAGTTATTTTACTGGTACTGTAACTGGTAAAACCCAAATGCTTGTAAATGACATAACTGATTTTGAATATATAGTAACTAGTAGTGAATTAGAATCCCTAATATTAGAAATAACCCTAATAAAGAAATACAATCCTAAATATAATATTCTCCTAAAAGATGATAAGAGCTATCCATACATCGAAATAACTAATGACAAATACCCATCTGTAAAAGTAGTAAGAAATATAAATAGAAAAAAAAGAACCAATAAATTATTTGGACCATATCCGAATGTATTTGCAGCAAGAAGAACAGTAGAAATAATAAATCGTATGTATCCACTTCGTAAATGCAACAACTTTAATAAAGAAGTTTGTTTGTACTATCACATAGAAGAATGCCTAGGATATTGCAAAAAAGATATAGATGCAGAAAAGGTAGAAACTATGAAAAAAGAAATAACTAGCTTCCTAAAAGGTGATGCTAAAGTATTAACAAGTAAAATGGAAGCAAGAATGTATAAAGCTAGTAATGATTTGAATTTTGAAAAAGCAAAAGAATATAAAGAAATGATTAATGACATAAATATAACACTTGCCAAACAAAATATGGATTTAAACAAAAAATATAATTTTGATATGTTTGCCTATTACAAGAACAATAACTATTTATCAATTCAAGTATTCTTCATAAGAGATGGATTACTATTTGGAAGGCACAGTGAGATAATAACCATATTAGATGATGAATCAGAAGAAATGCTAGAATACATAATTAAATTCTATGAAAAAAACAATCTTCTTCCAAAAGAAATCATAGTTAGTGACAAGGTCGATAATAAGCTTTTAGAAGAATATTTAAATATTAAAATTACCATTCCTAAAAAAGGTGACATAAAGTCCCTTTTAAATATAGCTATCAATAATGCTACAATTGCTTTAAAAGAAAAAGAAGAAACCTTAAAGAAAAATGATAGTGAAAGATTAAATGCCCTAGAAGACTTAAAGAAAATACTTAACACTGATAAAGTTTCTAGAATTGAAGCCTTTGATAACTCACATCTATTTGGAACCTTCTATGTGGGTGCTATGGTTGTATTTGATGACTTCCTACCTAATAAAAACTTATATCGTAAATATAAAGTAAATATTGATAATATAGATGATTTAAGTGCTATGAGAGAAGTAATATATAGAAGATATTATAAAGTGCTCATGGAAAATCTAGAAAAACCAGACCTAATTATAGTTGATGGTGGTAAAAACCAAGTAAAGATTGCCAAAGAAATTATAGATGCCCTTAATCTAGACATAAAAATATTAGGTCTAAAAAAAGATGATAAACATAAAACAAATGCTTTAATTGATGTTTATGGAACTGAAATAGAATTAAATAGTAAAAGTAACTTATTTCTATTCCTTACTAAAGTCCAAGATGAAGTTCACAATTTTGCAATTAGCTACCACCGAAATATAAAAAGTAAAGGAATGCTTTCAAGTCTTCTAGATTTAGTTGAAGGAATAGGGGAGATAAGAAAAAAACAACTACTTAGAAAATATGGTTCCCTAAAGAAAATGCGTGAAGCAGCACCTGAAGAATTACAAACAATATTAAATAAAGAAGTAGCACAAAACTTACATAATTATTTAACAACAATTGATAACACTAACAAATAACAATCCATAAATAGTTTGATTTTTAACTACTAAAATGCTACTATTATAATGGAGTGATGATATGAAATATTACATTGGTAATCTAAAATATTATATTAAGAAAAAACCTGAAAAGGCTATATTTTGGACTATTGTTATACTTATATCATCTTTTTTTATATTTAAAAATTATTTAAGACCAGTAGAAAACAACCCATTTATAGATAAATCTTCAATTCACCATGTAAATAATCTGTACCAATCAGATGGTATTATATACAATACTTTATCTGAAAACACTAAAAAATTATATTTAGATATGCTTAGTGATACTAAAAAAAACAAACCAACTAGGAGATTCAAAATAGGTGAGTATGGTTGTAGCGACCCATCTAGTTGTAATGGAATGGTCTATGCTGCCTATGAAGCATTATTTATAGATCATCCTGAATTATTATCATTTGGTGTCTATAGATTTAGACAAAAAACTAACACTGAAGTAGAAATAACTTATAAAAATGCCATTCAATTCAATTGGCTAGTAAAGATTCATGAAATGCGTATTAAAAGAATAATAGATGATATTAGAAAAAAAACCAATAACTTAAGTGAATATGAAAAAGTTAAATACGTTTATGAATGGATATCAACAAAGACCTATGACAAAATGTTTACATATAGTGCTACCAATCAAACAGCATATAACGTTTTTATAAAAGACAAAGCAGTCTGTGCTGGGTTTGCCAAAGCAAGTCAGATAATATTTCAAAATATAGGTATAGAGTCTTATATAGTCTTAGGAGCTACCAGAGGAGCACATGCCTGGAACATAGTAAAAGTAAATGGAGAGTATTATCAATTTGATTCAACAGTAGGTTCAAGTTTAAGAAAAGATAGCAACAGGTTCTATATGGGTCTTAGTGGACCATTTGACAATTACAGTATGAATCACCAAAGTCTATATCCTGAACTTCAAACTAAACTCCTAAAGCAATGAAATAAAAATTTTATAGCATTTACAATACCCAAGTAATATAGTATAATTTTTAATAAGGATAGAGGTGTATTTATGAAAGAAAAAAAAGAAAAGAAAGAGAAAAAAGTAAAAGTAGAAAAAGATAATAACAATACTGCTGCTACTAATACTACTAGCAGTAAACCAAAACTACCAAAGGAATTACTTTTAAAAACAAAGTATTACATAATTGGAGCAGGAATTCTTATATCACTAATAATACTTATAGGAGCAATAACATATTACAATATGGATGACACACCAAAAACTCCAGAAGACCCAACACCAGTAACACCAAAAGGAGAACAACCAACAAAAGAAAGTATTGAAAAAGAATTCGGAGTAAGTGAACAAGAAGCAATAGAGATAGTAAAAAAAGTATACAATAGTGATGTATATGAGTTTACTGTTAAAGCACTAAATGACAATACATATGAAGTTACTTCTAAAAACGTAGCAACTAATACAGTAACAGTATTTATAGTAGATCCTGCTACAAAACTTTATAGTATTAAATAATTGTTAGAGAGGTAACTATCATGAGTAAGATTGTAATAATGGATGAAAACTTAAGTAACAAAATAGCAGCAGGAGAAGTAGTTGAAAAAACTATGAATGTAGTTAAAGAACTTGTTGAAAATGCTATTGATGCTGATAGTAACCATATAAAAATAGAACTAGTTGATAGTGGTATTAAAGAGATTAAAATAACTGATAACGGCATCGGAATGGAACGTGAAGATGCCGTTTTAGCTTTCTCTAGACATGCTACAAGTAAACTTAAAACCCTAGAAGATTTATTTTATATAAATACTCTAGGATTTCGTGGTGAAGCATTACCATCTATTGCTTCAGTAAGTAATATTGTCTTAAAAACTTCAACTGGTGAAAATGGCACAGAGATAATTATTAATGGTGGACATGTAGAATCAGTAAACAACTCTGAACTAGTAAAAGGAACTAGCATAACAGTTAGAAATCTCTTTTATAACACGCCAGTAAGACTTAAATATTTAAAAAGTACCTATGCTGAATTAGCAAACATAGTAGACTATGTAAATAAACTCGCTTTATCATATCCAGCCATCAAATTTACCCTAATAAATAATGAAAATGTTTTATTAAACACTGATGGATCAGGTAATCTACTAAAAGTAATATTTAATATTTATGGTGCTTCTATTACCAAAAAATTAATTGAAATAAACGCCTCTAACTCTGACTATGAGCTTAGTGGATATATATCATATCCAGAAGAGACTAAATCAACTAGAAACGCTATAACCCTATTAATAAATGGAAGAGTTATTAGAAACAATGACATTATTAAAACAATAATTGATACCTATCACACCTACATACCAGTAGATAGATACCCAATAATAGTCTTAAATATCAATGTCGACCCAATTCTAATTGATGTAAACATTCATCCAACAAAAATGGACATCAAGTTTTCTAAACCAGATACCCTAAAAGAATTACTTACTAAAACAATAAAAGAAAAACTTGAAACAATTAATTTAATACCAGAAATAAAAGAAAAAGTAGAAGAAACAAAACTAGCAGATAGAGTTAAAGAAATATTATCTACTAATAATGATACTGAAGAAAGAGAAGAAAAATTAACTTATGAAGAAGCATCTTTTGATTTTGAAGTGAGTGAAAATCAGAATACATTTGAACAAACAAATGAAACTAATGATGACAATAGAATAAAAAAAATGTATCCTATTGGCCTAATACATGGAACATATATCATAGCTGAAAACAGTGATGGAATGTATATACTAGACCAACATGCAGCAGCAGAACGCATTAATTATGAAAAATATTTAGATATCTTAAGTAAACATGAAAATAATATTATTGATATGCTTATACCAATTAAAGTAGAACTACCAGCAAATGAATACATATTATTAAAAGAAAAAAGCAATATTCTTAACAATATGGGTATAATAAGTGAAGAGTTTGGAATAAATACTATACTTATTAGAAGCCATCCATATTGGTTAAGTACACTTGATACCTATGAAGCAATAAAGAAAATAATTGATATAATTATTGCTGATAGTAAGTTTGACAGTCAAAAATTTACAGAAAAAGTAGCAATAACTCTAGCTTGTAAGATGAGTATTAAAGCTAATGACCATATAACAATGACCGATATGGAAGATTTACTAGAAAGATTACGTAATACTAAAAATCCATTCACCTGTCCTCATGGCAGACCAACTATAATAAGTTATTCTAAATACGAATTAGAAAAGCTATTCAAGCGAGTTGTATAAGGAGAAATATGAAGAAAACTATATTAAAATGTACAAAATTAAATAAATCATTTGGTAAAAAACATGTACTAAAAGATGTTTCTTTAGAAGTAAATATTGGAGATATAGTAGCATTTATCGGACCTAATGGTTCAGGTAAAACAACTACTATAAAACTTGCTTTAGGACTTCTAACAATTGATTCTGGAACAGTTACAATTAATGATTTTGATATAATAAACGAATATAGTAGAGCAATAGAAAAAGTAGGAGCAATAGTCGAAAACCCTGACCTTTACATGTACTTAAGTGGACGCAAAAACCTTCAATTAATTGCTAATATGTACAAAGATATTAATAATAATAGAATAGAAGAAGTAATTAAGGCTGTAGGACTAGAAGAAAGAATAGATGATTCAGTATCAAATTATTCGCTAGGAATGCGACAACGTCTTGGTATTGCCCAAGCTATTATGCATAGGCCAAACATATTAATATTAGATGAACCAACTAACGGACTAGACCCTGAAGGAATTAAACAAATGCGTCTTTTACTTACAAAACTAGCTAAAGAAGAAGAAATGGGCATCTTAATATCCAGCCACCAGTTATCAGAATTAGAACACTTTTGCAATAAAGCTTGCATCATTAAAAATGGTGTAATTATAGATACCAGTACCATTGAAGACCTTAAAAAAAATAATGATTCCTATTACATAATTGAAGTATCTTCAACCGAAAATATAAAAATCCCTAATGCTGAAATAATTGATAATAATACATTAAAGTTAAGTATAACTAAAGAAGAAATACCTAATATCATCAAAACACTAACAAAAGCTAAAATAGATATATATTCTGTTGTAAATAAAGAAATAACACTAGAAGAAGCATTCTTCCATAAGACAGGAGGGAATATAATTGATTAAATTAATAAAAAATGAATTATCTAAAATATTCTTAAGAAAAAATGTCTATATAATGATTGCTGTTGTAATAAGTTTTATCTTTTATTCTAACTATATTTTAAGAGATAAAAACCTAGTAAATGACCCATATGCATCAAATCTACCAGATATAAAAATATTTGAAGAAAGCTTAGCAAAAATCAACCCTGACACAGCACCAGAACAATACATAAGAATGAAGAACTCTCTTGATTCAGTTAAACTTGTAGCAAGTTATTCCGAAAAAACTTGGCAACGTAATATTTTAACTACTGGAATACACTTCAAATATATTACTACCATTAACCAGTATGCCTTTGGTCTTGAAAAAGATGAAGAAAAAATGTTAGAAGCAATTAAAGAATACGACACTTTTGTAGCTAAACTTGATAATAACAACTGGAAAGGTATCATAAATGATGAAATCTCTTTACAAGAAAAAAATCTAAAAGAACTAAGAGACTCATTACTCACTGCTGATATTGAATCAGTTGATAAAATCAAACATAATATAGCTTCATTAGAAATAACAATTGAAGCATACAATATACGTTTAGATAAAGAAATCAACTACACTAGTGACTACTTAGATAAAGCAGTAATAAGTTATATAAAATATTCTCAATCAATAGTAAATACAACCCCAGATACTTTCAGAAATGAATATAACTACAAACAACAACTTCAGTCATATGTAGAAGAAGTAACCATTAGTAAATATATAATTGACAATGACATAGATACACTAAGTAAAAACTTCCACCCATCACCATCTGCAACAATATATGAACAATATGACATTTTTATATTAATACTTATATTATTAATATCAGGTGGAATAGTTAGTGAAGAATTTAGTAAAGGAACAATAAAACTGTTATTAGTAAGACCTCATTCTAGAATTAAAATCCTCTTATCAAAATATATAACCGCCTTACTAATGATAGTATTTAGCTATTTTGTAGTAGCAATAGCACAAGTAGCAATAGAAGCAGTGCTATATGGAACTATAAACTTTAGTACTGAACTAGCAGTTTATAATTTTAATACTTATACAGTTAACACCTACAACATATTCCTATACATGTTAATTGACTTCATACATTTTATTCCAGTATATATAATACTAACTACTTTAAGCTTTGCAATAAGTACAGTATTTACTTCAACAACCTTAGGAATTACTCTACCAGTAATAGGAATGCTAGGTGGAACAGCAATAAATTATACAGTAATGCGACGCCAGATGATTAGTTTAAAATACTTTATAACACTAAATTGGGATTTCCCAATCTACATAAACGGTAAGTTGCCGCAATTAGAAGGAATGACATGGCAGTTTTCACTATTTGTAACACTAGTTTACCTAGCAGCTTTACTATTAGTAACATTCATTGAATTTAGAAGAAAAAATATAACAAATATATAAGGCATTATATGCCTTTTTCTGTTATAATGAATTTGGTGATGACTATGAAAAAAATTATTGTAATTGTAGGTCCAACAGGAGTAGGTAAAACAAAACTAAGTATAGAACTAGCTAAAAAGTTTAATGCTGAAATTATTAATGCTGATTCAACCCAAATCTATAAAGAGATAAATATTGGAACAGCTAAAATAAGAGATGATGAAATGGAAAGTATAGTTCATCATTTAATTGATATAAAAGAGTTAACAGAAGAATATACCGTCTATGACTATCAAATAGATTCTAGAAAAGTACTAGATGACATCTTATCACGTAATAAAACAGCTATTATTGTTGGAGGTTCAGGACTATATTTAAGTGCTTTACTATATGATTATAAGTTCACTAAGGGGGACAATGTTTATGACATAGATTCATTAGACAATAGCGAAATGTATGAAAAATTAACTATAAAACACCCAAATTTAGAATTAGATAAAAATAATAGACAACGTCTTATAAGAGCTTATGCAAAATATATAAATAATAGTGAAGAGTTAACTAATGAATCAGGAGGACAAAATCTTCTTTATGACTGTCTATTCATTGGGCTAACTACTGCTAGAGATACACTTTATACTAAAATAAATCATCGTGTTGATGAAATGATAGAAAATGGTCTTATAAAAGAAGTTAGAACTTTATTGGATATTTATCCAACTTCTAAACAATTAACAACTACAATAGGTTATAAAGAGTTTAAAGACTATATCAGTGGTAGTGACTATTTAGAAAATGTCTTAACAAATATTAAACAAAACAGTCGTAATTATGCTAAAAGACAATATACTTGGCTAAACCATAAGCTAGATGTGAAATGGTTTACAACTGACTATGAAAACTTCAATAATACTGTAGATGAAGTAACATCATTCATAAAAGAGTAGGTGAATTATGCAACGCTATTTTAAAGACACAAAAGAAAATATTTACAGTTTATCAACTGAAGACAGCCATCACATACTAAAAGTAATGAGAATGACTATAAATGATGAAATAGAAGTAGTTAATAACGAAGTACTCTATATAGCTAAAATAATAAATACTAATAATGATATCATAACAGTAGAAAACATAAAAGAATCCACTGAACACAACGAATTACCACTATCAATAACATTAGTTCAAGCAGCAGTTAAAGAGCAAAAGCTAGACTATATATTACAAAAATCCTGTGAATTAGGAATAAGTGATATAAAAGTCTTAAATAGCAAAAGAAGTATAGTTAAATTAGACAAAAAAGAAGACAAAAAGATAAATAGATGGAATAAAATCTTAAAGGAAGCAAGTGAACAATCAAAAAGAAACAAAGTACCAACTGTATCAAATATATTAGATATAAAAGACTTAATTAAATTAGATTATGATATTAAACTATTATGTACTGTAAACGAAAAAGTAAAATCTATAAAAAAACTATTATCAAACATCAATATTAATGATAGAATAATATTTGTAGTAGGACCAGAGGGCGGTTTTTCTCCTGATGAAGAAGAATTAATGATTAATAATGGTTTTATACCTACAACATTAGGTGATAGAGTATTAAGAACTGAAACTGTTTCATCATTTGTGTTAAGTTGTATCAATTATGAAACTATGGAGTGATAATATGGATAAGATTTTGAATCAAATAAATCAATCTAATTTAGAAATATTATGCGTATTGGTTGCTATTGTAGCAATCCTTTTAGCAATCATAGTTATTGGTGACTACCTAATAAATAAAGTTAAATACAGTTCTAAAAAAGTTGTAGTTGTAAAAGAAACACCAAAACCAGCTCCAGTAGTTATCGAAGAAGAAAAATTAAGTAAAACTACTCCAATAAAAGAAATAAAATATGTTCATGAGAATGATGAAATAGAAAAAGCAAAAGCTCAATTACAACTACAAGCATTAAAACAAGAATTAATGGAAAAAGAAAAATTAATCTTAAAAGAACAAGAAGAAATAAAAAGAAAAGCTGAAGAACTAAAAGTAGTTCCAGTAGTTGATAAACCATTACCAATACTTGATGAACCAGTTAAAGAAATTGAAAGAGTAACAATAACCTTAGAAGAAGAGCAAAATGAAGTTGTACCAATTAAAATTATAGATGAATTAAATATTAAAGAGCTTGAAGAAAAACCTTCAAAAGTAGAAAACTTAATTCAATCACTATATAATGATGAAGAAGAATCAGCAATTATAAGTATTGCAGAATTAAAAGAAGCCAGTGTAAATGCTTATTCTGATGAACAAATGGCTAAATATGATGATGAAGGTAATGAACCAATAAGTTTACAAGAAGTAGAAATGTTAGCAAATACAATGAAATTAAAACCAATTGAGTTACGTGAGTTTGAGCTTACTTCAGAGCCTGTTGCTCCCATATCAGAACCACAGAAAACCAGTTTTGCAAACACACCTAACATATCACCAATATTTGGAACAACAAATAAAGTAGAAAATAGAATTACAATTGAACAAACAGCAAACTATGATAAATTAAATGAAGAAATTAAGAAAACTAACGAATTCTTAGTTACATTAAAAGAATTAAGAAAAAATTTAGACTAAAGATGTTATATACATCTTTTTCTTTTTTTGTTATAATAAATCACAAGTTGGTGATTATATGAAAGTCGGAATATATACACTGGGGTGTAAAGTTAATACTTATGAAAGTGAATACATTACCCATACATTAAAAAAGAACAACTACCAGATTCAAGACTTTAATGAATTATGTGATATTTACATCATAAATACCTGTACTGTAACAAATACTGCTGATACAAAAACTAGAAAAATAATTAGAAATGCAAGAAAAAGAAATAAAGATGCCCTAATTATTGCAGTAGGGTGCTATATAGAAGCCAATAAAGAAAATCTATTACCTGAAATAGACATAGCAATAGGTAATAAAGATAAATCAAAAATAGTTGATTTAATAGAAGAATACTTGGAAAAGAAAAATAAAATAACAAAACTTTATAATGACTTCGATGAACATTTTGAAGATATGTTTATAACCACTTTTGAAAATAGAACCAGAGCATTTGTAAAAATTCAAGATGGTTGTGAAAATTTTTGTAGTTATTGCATAATCCCCCATGTAAGAGGGAAGTGTCGTTCTAAAAAAGAAAATATAATTATTGATGAAATCACCAGTTTAGTAAATAGTGGTTATACCGAAATAGTATTAACTGGAATACATACTGGTAATTATGGAGTAGACATTAATAGTAGTTTTGCTAAAATACTAAGAAAAATTATTAAAATAAAAGGTTTAAAAAGAATTAGAATCTCATCAATAGAAATAACTGAACTAAATGATGAGGTATTAAATTTAATTAAAGACCACGACATTATAGTTAATCATCTCCATATACCTATTCAATCATCAAGTAATAAAGTGCTTAAACTAATGAATAGAAAATATGATTTAGAATATTATAAAGAAAAAATTAAAGAAATAAGAAGCATAAAAAAAGATATATCAATTACAACTGATATCATAGTAGGACATCCTGGTGAAGATAATAAAACATTTAATGAGTCATTAAATGAAATTAATGATATAGCATTTTCTAAAATACATGTGTTTCCATATTCAATGCGCCAAAATACCGAATCTGCCAAAATGAAGCAAATACCTGATGATATAAAAAAACAAAATGCTAGAACACTATTAGAACTATCTAAAAAGTTAGAATTAAATTACATGAACATGTTTTTAAATAAGGAAGTAGAAGTGTTAATAGAGACAAATAAAGATAACTTTAGTTATGGGCATACATCCAATTACTTACAAATTAAGATAAATAAACTAATACCTAGTGGAACATACACAAAAGTAACTTTAACAGATATTGAATATCCTTACTGCATAGGAACAATATAAACAACAAAATAAATTATAATTTTAAACGATAAATATATAATGGCAGGGGGCCTTAATATGACAAATGAAAATAACACAGATTTTAATGAGGAATTTGAGGATAAAGATTTAGAAAATAGTCAAAATTCTAAAATTGAATATGAAAGATTTACTGAAGAAGAATATGAACAATTTGCAAAATTATTTAATGGTATTTCTATAAAAAGAGCTAAAGAAATTCTAGATGTAATTAAGCACAAACAAGAAGTTGATATTGTTAAAACAATTATATTAAAAAATAGTAGCATAGCAGATGCCTCGGCTTCCCTTAATATTCGGTTCATTACAATTTCAAATAAATTAGCAAATGTAAAAGCAAAAATAAGAATGGCTTTACAAGATGAAGAAACTCTTACTCTAAAATCAGGAATAACCATTAAAAACAGTGATAAACCACTTAGTTGGGAGTATATATATGATTCTCCTAGTTTTAGCATGACCCAAGTTTCTGATAATACAAAAAACTACTTTTCTTTTACTGACCAAGATTACGAACATTTTTTTACAATCTATAGAGAAATAGAAAAAGAAACACTTAAAGATGCTTTAGATGAGTTAAATACTAGAGAAAAAATAATACTATGGTTAATAGACATATTAAATTATAGTGCAAAAGAAATAGCAGAATTATACAAAATGAAACATTCATCTATGGCTATGTTAATAAGTGGTGCAAGAGGTTCTATAAATCGTTTAGGAGAACAAGCAACAGTTAACAATTCAAAGAGTAATGAAAATCCAGTTAAAAAAAACAACACGGAAAACAATATAACCCCTGCAGAATATGTAAAACTTCTGTTATATAAACAAATACTATCTAGAGAAGATTACTTTGTCGTATATGCACTTTCTGTGTTAAAAAAACCAAAATATATGGTAGAAAAGATTTGTGATATAGAAGCTTATCAAATAACCCATATACTTAGTGAGGCAAGTAGAATATATAACATGCCAACACAAGCATATATTTCACAAACAATGATTGCAAGAGAACACTATGACACATACAAACAAATAAAAGAAAAAACTAATGGTAAACCCATTGATTTAACTTTACTAGCACCAGATTATAATCCTGATATTGAAAGAATACTAGATGTTCGCTTTTTAGAATCATTACTATTAAGCAATAAAGACACCTTAAAAGGAGAAAGAATATTTTATGCTTTCTATAATAATAGATATGGTAAAAAGAAATTAATAATAGAAGACTTAGCAAAGAAATTAAATACTAGTGCAGAAGCAATTAAAAGCTCATTTAGCAATATTCAAAAAAGATTAGATGATTACCATACTAGTACACATTATCAAAAAACAAAAGAAAGATTACTGTCTCTACCTTTTGAAAAACGTTACGAAATATTTACCAATTTAGTGCAACCATCATACAATCCAGAAGTAGCAAATTACTATTTACTAAAAACCTTGAAAGACAGATTAGGTAAAGAAAAACAGATAGATTTTAATATACTATATATTAGTAAATATAGTGCAGTTCCCAAAACACTTGAAGAAATAGCTGAGCTATTCCCAACACTAACATTTGAGGAAATTACTCAAAAATACAACGAAACAAGTGAATTAGCTAAAGAAATATCTAATAGCAAAGAATTAAGGGAACTACATGATAAAAATGCCAAAGAAAAAGTAGATTTTGCAGTTTTTAGACCAATTATTAACACTGAACATCTAGAACTAGCAAGTAATGCTGAAACAATTAACCATACCATCTTCAATAGCTTAGTTAGAGAACTTAATATAGAAGATTATTGGATAGCTTGGAGCATAACGTTCTCCAAAGGTTCTTTTAAAGGTGCTACAACAAATAAAGATTTTACAGAATTTTTAGCTAATGAATTAAATATAGAAATAACTGAAGCTGAATCAATTAGCAAAAGAATCACTACTTTAATAGTTACTAAAACTATAAATCAAGCTAGTAGAAAAGTAAAAATGTTTAAAAAAGATTTCATGATACCAAAACCAGTATTTGCACCAGCCTTCAAAAAAGTAGTTTTAGATAATTATTTTAGGAGTACATTTGATAATACAACTAATACAGTAGCACATCATACATATATTGAAAAAAACAAAAGCAATCAAGAAATAGCACAACTAATAGGTGCTACAGTTGAAGAAGTTAATGCTATGAAAGTTGAAATAAAAGCTAAAGTAAATGAGTTTATTAATAGCAGCAACTATATAAATATTTTTGAACAATTATCACAACTACCAAGAACTGACAAAATTGCAATTGTTAATGGAACTATTCAATTAGAAGATATTATTACAATACCAGCATATACGCCTGGAGAGACTTCATTAATAAAAAGTGAATTTTCACCAATAACTGAAGAACTAATTGATGCTGGTAAAAGAGAAGATTCTCAAAAAAAGCTAAGAAAAAATCCTGTTAGAAGGGTTAAAGATATAACCTTTTTTGAAACACATCCCGATGTAGCACCAGAAAGAATTATTGCCATTATGAGTAGTAATCCCAATAAACTACAACGCCAAATATTAGAAATGCATGAAGGGGTAAATGGACACGAAAAAATGTCTGTCTATGAAATAGCCGAAACCCTTGGAATTGATTCAAAAAAAGTAAGTAAGGCAATATATGCAGGTGGTAAAAAAATAGAAACAGTTCTAAATAAAACTGCAAATATAAAACAAACTATTTTTGATAAATATCCTGGTGTTCCATCAGAAATAATAGTTACTATTATCAGTAATAATATAAGTAAATTGCAAAGTAAAGTATTAGAAATGCGTGAAGGACTAAATGGCAACGAGAAAATGATGCTTACTGAAATAGCTGAAGCACTTAATATTAGCCTAGAAGAAACAAAAAGTGTATTATATGGTGGTTATGCTAAAGTAAGTCGAATATTAAATGGTACTGAAAAAAAAGAGCAAAAGCAAACTATCTTTGAAAGGTACCCAGACAAAACTTCGGAAGAAATTATAAATTATATTAGTAACATTAAAAATAAAAAACAACGCCAAGTGTTAGAAATGCGTGAAGGATTAAATGGATACGAAAAAACTACTGTTAATGATATTGCCAAAGCTTTAGACATCACATCAGTTCAAGTAAACGGTATATTAGGAAATGGATATACTAGGATAAGAGACTATTTTAGAAAAATAGAAATATTATCAACTACTGTATCATGGGATAACATATACATAAGCCCAAATTTTAGCATCAATCCTCATTCAGGAATGCAAACATTCTCCTTTACTGAAGAAGATTATAAAATATTTGCTGATATATATAATGATATCCCAGAAAGTGCAATTAGTGAACAAATAGACATGCTAGATGATGAACAAAAAGTTATGCTATGGCTATATGCAATAAAAAAATACAAACCACAAATAATAGCAACATTATATAATCAAACAGGAAAAGAAATTAGTGGCAGAATAAAACAAATTAAACAAAAAATTATTGCTCCAAAACAGGCAAAAAGCAAAAAATTAACCATTTTTGAAAAATATCCAGACAGAAATCCTAAAGAAATAATTGCAATTATTAATTGTAATGCAAACAAAGAGCAACGCCAAACACTAGAAATGTTTGAAGGATTAAATGGATATGAAAAAACAACCATGCAAGAAATTGCCACAAAATTAGGTATTACAAGAAACAAAGCATACATGTTTTTATTAAGAGGATATGCAAGATTTGAAATAGACCTTAGAGAAAACAAACACTTAGAAAATGTATCATTATGGGAAGAAGTATATAGAAATCCGAATTTTAGTATTAATCCTGATTCAGGAGTGCAAATATTCTCATTTACTGAAGAAGATTATAAAGTATTTTTCACTAAATATAAAGGCATACCAGAAAGTAAAATTCTAAGTGAACTGGATTCACTAGAAAATACTGATAAAATAATGCTATGGTTAAATATAGTTAAAGAATATAAATCAAAAGTAATAGCTCAACTTTTTAATCAAAAAGTAAAACAAGTTAATGATAATATAAATAGAATAAAACACAAAATAGGAGCTGTAAAAATTAAAAAATTGACTATTTACGAAAAATACTCTAATAAAACAAAAGAAGAAGTAACTGCAGCAATTAAAGGTATTAAAACTGATATAGGGCTTACAATATTTGAAATGTTTGAAGGACTAAATAATCATGAGAAAATAACTGCCATTAATATTGCTAAACAATTAGATATTGATATAAAAGAAGTTAGAAAAAGCATAAGGAATAGTTATTATACAATAGATTGTAGTTTAAATCCAAAGAAAAAAAGAAAAAGAGAGCGTGCCCAAAATAAGCCAAAAAAAATAACAAAAGAACCAGAAAAAGTACTAACTTGGAATGAGATACACGCTCATCCAAACTTTAATTTTAATACTACCCCCCATTCTTATTTACTACAGAAGACTATGCAATGTTATTTAACATGTATAAAACAATATCACCAATTAAACTTCAAACAGCATTAGAAGCTCTTTCTGAAGAAAAGAAAATTATGTTTTGGTTAGTAGAAGTTAAAAAATATCGTCCAAAACAAGTAGCATTATTATTTAATAAAACAAGGCAGCAGACTAGCTCGGCTATATCCAAAACAAGAACTAAAATATTTACAGATAAAGAAAAAAAAGCGACATCTAAAAGAAAAACGCCATCTATTTTCAAAAGATATCCAGACAAAACAGTAGAAGAAATATCTACAGCTGTAAAAAGTATCACTAAAGATTTGCATCGTGAAATATTAGAAATGTTTGAAGGGTTAAACGGTCACACACCAACAGATATTGCTACTATTGCCAACCATTTAGGGATTACAAAGGAAAAAGTTAAGATTACTTTACCAACTAGTCGTAAAATGTTAGACCGAATTTTAAACCCAAAAACAACGACAAAACAATTAAAATCACCTTTAGCAATTAACATATATGAAAGAAATCCAAATAATACACCAGAAGAGATTAGTGAAGCAGTTAAAAAAGTCAAACAAGATAAACAGCGCCAAGCTGTTGAAATGCGTGAAGGATTAAATGGTTATCAAGAAACAACTGTTCCTGTTATAGCAGCTGAACTTGAAGTTACATTAAAACAAGCAAGAGATTTTTTAACTAATGGATATGCTTTTGTCAAAAGAATTTTAAATCGTCCAAAGTTAGATATAAAACCACTAACATGGGAAGAGATACATAAATATCCAAACTTTAATATTAGTGACACTTATACAAACAAATTAAGTTTTTCTTTTACAGAAGAAGATTATGCAGTTCTTTCTTCTAAGTATGAAGATATCCCTGAAGATAGACTGCAAACTGGATTAGATACACTACCAGAGCAATATCAAATAGCTTTTTGGTTACTAAAAGTCAAAAATTACAGTTCAAAAGAAATTGGTGCACTTTTTAGTCAAGAATCAAAAGAAACATATTCAATGATAAATACAATTAAAAACAGATTAAATAGACAACTATCAGGAACAAGAACAAACAACTGGCCAAATGCTTATGAACTCTATCCAGACTCTACACCTGAAGAAGTTATAAAAGCAGTTAAAAGTATTGTAAATGACCAAGAACGTCAAATATATGAAATGCATAAAGGCTTGGATGGTAAACAAAAAACAGCAAGACCTACAATAGCTAAACAACTTGGAATTGAAGTAAAACAAGTTACAAACTCCTTATTAAAAAGTGATAGATATTTAACAAAAATATTAAAGACTCCTGTAGAAAATCTAAGAATTTTTACATTAGTAGAACAAGAAATGATTTTACAAACTACTTTAGGACTTAATGGCAATGTTAAAAAGATAGCTGAACAATTTGGATGTACACAACAAGTAATAAAAAATGAAAGAGACCGTCTTATTCAAGCCTCAATAGATAGTTTAAGAGAAGAAAAAATAGATTCAGAAAACATACCACAAATAACAGCATTAACAGTACATAAAGAACCTGTAGATGCTAAAATATCAGCTGCAACAGTACAAGCATCAATTAATGCAATAACTACACTAACAATGAAATTTGATACACCATTAAGACAAACTATAAAACGTCTAGGATTAATTCCTCATATAAAACCATTAAAATAAATTAAGAACTCGCAAGTTCTTTTTTTACATGTATAAAATGAAGTACTGTTACAATCACAACATTAACTATCATTGCTATTAAAAACCCATAAAGTCCTATTTTCAACAAACTAAGCCCAAATATCAAAACACTTCTTATAAAAATACCACATAGATTGTCATACATCATAAGATTAGCTTTACCCATTGATTGCAGTATTGCTGCTAATGGTGCCTGGATATAATAAAGAAGCAAGAAAGGAGCAATACTTCTCAAATATAAAGAACCATGATTACTATTATAAATTGCTTTTAAAAAGAAACTAGGATTAATCATTAATATTCCAGTAACCAATATACCAATAGCAAGTGATAAACCTATTGCTTGCTTTAATTTTCTTTTAATATAAGAAATATTACCATCAGCGTGAGCCTTAGAAATAATAGGGACCAAAGCACTACTAATAGCCATTGTAAAAAAACTAGGAAGCATCAAAAGTGGCATTACAAACCCTTCAATAACACCATATTCCCTTATTACATAATTACTACTATAACCAGCCATTACTAAAGAAGAAGTTAAAATAATAGGTTCAAAGAAATACCCAATAGAACCTATTATTCTGCCAGCAGTAGTAGGGATAGCAACATTAAGAACAGACCTAATATTCTTCTTATTTGGAACAACATCTTCACGGTACAATCTAATATTCCTAGGCATAAACAAAATAAGCACTATAGCAGAAATCAACTCACTTACAATGTTTACTAATATAAGTCCAGTAACAGCATACACTAAGCTTTTATCTAATAAAGAAGGTACAGTAATCACTATTAAAATAAGCCTAACAACTTGTTCAACAACATTACTTACAACATGAGGAACCATTCTACCTCTTCCAAAGAAATATCCTCTAAATATAGCAGACATACTATCAAAAGGAAGAACAAGTCCAATAGCCAAAATAGGGTAGTAAGCTCTTTCATCTCTAAGTAAATCCCTAGCAAGTACTGGAGCAATCATAAATATGACAATCATTAGTAGTATATTAAATATTAAAGAAAAAGGAATAACAGAAAATACTATACTCTTATTATTATGTTTTTCTTCAGCAACAAGTTTACTAATAGCAATAGGAAAACCTAACTGTGATATAGTCATAAATAAAGCAAAAGTAGGAAATATAATAGTATATAAACCTATACCATCAATACCAATAATTCTAGTCATTACTATCTTAATAAGCATCCCAAGTACCTTAGTAATAAGTCCACCAATCATAAGTATCAATGCAGAAGTAAGAAATCGTTCCTTTTTCAAAAACATCACCAACTAATTATATGATAAATAATTCTTTATAATTACTTGCATTAAAAAACAGCACTAATGCCAAATAGATTCTGTTAATTTTCTTTAATAGTTAAAATAAAAAAGTAATCGTTATAGTATATTAAACAATAAACCGATTACAAATGATGCTACCATTATAAACACCAGTACCCAAGATACTATCTTGATTGTCTTCTTACTCATTATTACACCTCCATACAATTATATAAAAATAATATATAAAAGTAAATATTTAACGAATAAATTTAGACAAGCTATAATACTATTAACTAGGTGATTAATAATGAAAAAAAATATGTTTATATCCAAAAATAATATGTTAAAACAAAAAAAGCTCTATATGTTTCTTTTATTTTTCTCAATAGTAGCAATAATAAGTGGAATTCTTTTCTACTTTATCATTAGTGATGCTGACAAAGGTAATGCTAAAGAATTAATAGATAACTTTTTTATTAGTGTTAATAAAAATGAAAAGCTTAATTATACTAGCTCTTTATTAAATAGCCTAACCAATAATATATCATTTAATTTAATAATATGGTTATTAGGTATCTCTATAATAGGATTTCCTATTATAATACTATTACTATTCCTTAAATGTTTTGTTTTAGGATTTTCTATTAGTACCATTATAGCCAAATATGGGTTCAAAGGTATTTTAAATGCCTTCTTATACATATTTCCACATCAGTTAATATCAATAATCATTCTAGTACTTTTATCCTTCTATGCACTATCTTTTTGTATAAAATTATTTAGACATCTGTTCTTAAAAGAAATTATTAATTTTAGAGAAGCAATGCGTAAATATTTAAAGATATTAGCATTAGTATTAGTATCTAATATAATATTGTCATTATATGAAACTTATATAGCTACATACCTAATACGTTTACTAAGTTAATTTATTTTTTATCAGCACCATAATCTCCAAGAGTAGGGTAAGGACCCAATTCTTTAACTAACCTATCATAAAATACCATTGGTTCTCCTCTGTTAAGAATAAATTCGCTACAAAAAGGACGTAATTTATCTACAACATCCTTACTAACTATATCTTCAGAACAAAAAAGACTAGCTACACCAATCGAAAACTCTCTTTTATTTTTTGCAACCAAATTAGAAACTGAACCATATTCTAAAATATGCCATTCATCAGAATTAGGATATTTTTCTCTATCAACGAGCACCCACCTACCAGAATCAATAGCATAAAGAACTGTTTTACCAAATATAAAGTTGCATCCTTCAGAACTATCATAGGCTCTTACAAAATTATGCCCCAAATAATCTGCATCACTTAACAAACCCTCAAAAGATTCTAATAAATTAGAACATCTAAAATTTGAAATTTCATCTATCATAGGTACAAAAGTTGAGGTATAACCACAAAATTCATCTGTATCAAGCTGAAACAAAATATGTTTTGGAACAATAGTATTTTTAAGGTCAGTCAATGTTTTAAAATATTCATATTTCTTCGCACTTTTATCTTCAAAAGGAAGAATAGAATGATTAAAATTAGAAATAATCTTAAAAGCCAAATCACCATGTCTATATACAATTCCTTCAGTACCCTCTCCAATACGTGATTCTCTATAAAACCCATAATTAGGTTTAAGTCCAATGCCACCATCAAACTCAGCAATAGTTAAAACAATCTTTTTGCCGTTTTCATCAATATAATAAAACTTATCAGTTATACCTAAACTCACAATATCACCCCAAAAAACTGATAATAAATATATTAAAGACCATTCAGTTATCTATTAGTCAATTTATCTTCTTCTATTAGCACCATAATCCCCAAGAGTAGGGTAAGGACCTAGTTCACTAACAAGATTACCATAAAACATAGCAGGACTACTTTTGCTAAATAAAACTTAATTACATATTGGAGAAAACCTTAAAGCAGCATCCATTCCAACAGTACAAGGACATTTTAAAAGCTCTGCTACACCAACAGCAAAATCAATTCTATTTAATCTAACAAGTTCTGCAGTTTGATCCCAGTCATCCAGTGGTTCTTCAATTACATCTCCCATACTAGAAGCAATAATCCATTTACCATAATCAACAGAATAAAGTGCCTCTTCGCCAAATACATAATTGCAACTAGCAAAACTATCAAAAGTTCTTACAAAATTAAGTCCAAGCACAGAAGCATCACTCAACAACCCTCCAAAAGATTCTATCAAACTTGAACATTTGAAGTTTTTAATTCTCTCTATTCTTTGTATATGTGTTGAAACAGCACCACGAAATTTATCCGTTCTAAAATCAAATAAAAGGTATTTTGGAGCAATAGTGTTTCTAAGTCTAGTAAATGACTTGAAATATTCATACTCTTGATTACTATTATCACCAAAAGTATGAATAAGCTTAAAAGCCAAATCATCTAGTCTATATACATCACATTCAGAACCATTACCAATAAATTCATCAAAATCACTAAGACTTAATATGATTTTTTCACCATTTTCATCAATATAGTAAAATCTATCCTTATTATGTGCTATCATAATACCACTCACATTCAGTAGCATATTATAATGCAATGTCTTAATAAATACAAGCAATAATAGATTATAGCTAACAAATAGTGTATAATTAATTCGAGGTGTTTGTATGAAGACAGTTGTTATTGGCATATCAGGTGGAGTAGATTCTTCAGTTGCTGCTATTTTACTTAAAAACCAAGGATATAATGTAATAGGATTATTCATGCGTAATTGGGATAGTTCTATTAATAATGATATAGAAGGTAATCCAAATCTAAACAATAATATATGTCCTCAAGAACAAGATTACAATGATGCACTAGAAGTATGTAAGAAACTTGATATTCCTCTTCATAGAATAGATTTTGTTAAAGAGTATTGGGATTACGTATTTAAATATTTCCTTGATGAATTAAATATTGGTAGAACACCAAATCCAGATATTATGTGTAATAAATATATAAAATTTGATTTATTTATAAAAGAAGCTAAAAAACTAGGGGCAGATTATATTGCAACTGGACACTATGCTAAAATGCATAACGGTAATTTATGCCGCTCTAAAGATACCAATAAAGACCAAACCTACTTCTTATCTCAACTAAACAAAGTACAGCTAGAAAACGTTCTATTTCCATTAGGAGATATTGATAAAACAGAAGTAAGAGAATTAGCTACAAAATATAATTTAGTTACTGCTACAAAAAAAGATTCTACTGGAATATGCTTCATTGGTGAAAGAAATTTTAAAAAGTTTTTATCAAATTACCTAACAAGCAACAAAGGAAATATTATCGATATAACAACTAATAGTGTAGTAGGGGAACATAATGGTTTAATGTATTACACAATAGGACAGAGAAAAGGACTTGAAATTGGTGGCAATAATGATAGGTTATTTGTAGTAGGTAAGAACACAAAAGAAAATATTCTTTATGTAGCACTTGGTGAAGATAATGAATATTTATATTCAAACAGTTGCATAATAGATACAATTAATTTTAATTGCGATTTAAGACCAGATAAGTGCACTGCAAAATTTAGATATAGAGCAGATGACTATCCTGTTGAATTAGAATATCTTGATAACACTGAAATACTTGTTAAATACGACAATATAAAAGCAGTAACACCAGGACAAGCTTGTGTTTTATATGTTGATGAACTATGTATTGGTGGAGGAATAATAAAAGAAGTAAGAAAAAACAATGATTCACTATGGTATTTATAATTAATTTACAATTATAGCATATATTTTATAACTATTTTTAAGTTTTTTAAAAAACTTTACACTTGACATTGTAAACTAATTAACTTAAAATTATATTGTAAGCAAAGAAGGGTGACTTTATGGAAAAATTAAATGACTTACTAAATGAGCTTGGTATTTCAAAAGTAAGACTTGCTAAATATTTAGGAGTCTCAAGACAAATGTTATACAATTATTTGGCACTGCCTACACTAAGAGAATGGCCAAAAGAAAAATTTACTAGAATAATGAATTTGTTAAATATCAAGACCATTGAGGATTTAGATGGTGTTGTTGTTGATAATAGCTATATAATTGATGTTGAAGGAAGACTTAATGATGGAGTTAAAGATTCCTCTGATAAAGAGATATTAGCTGATTTAAAAGGGTTTAATAAAAAAGAGCAAGAAGTTCTAACAGATATTATTAATCTTATTAAAGAAAAGCTAACAGATGATACTACAAAAGATACTTATCATGCTTTAGTATACTTATATCATTATTTACAATCAATGGACACTGCTAAAGAGTTAAAATATATGCTTGGTTATGTATCAAAGTCAATGGGATTTACTGACCCTATGGAGTTTGTGTTTAATCCAGACCAACAATTTATATTTGAAAGCATAATCTTCTCTGGTTTAACATTATATAACAATGGTAATGCATCTAAAGTAAAACTAGCAGAATCACATAAAAGATTTGTTCAAGATATAGAACATAAAAATGAAGAAAAATTAAGTAGAACTCAAGAACTTAATACTGCTAAAGTACAAGCATTAAGAGAACTTAATTATACTGAAATAAATGAAAATAATGCTAAAGAAGTTTTAGAAAAAATTGCTGAAATACAATCAAGAAAAGTTTAAAACACTTTTTCTTTTTTCATTTTTTAGAAAGGGTGTGTAATCAATGCTCTCATTTAATAAATTTTCACTTTATACTGGAAACATACTAGTAGGACTATATATTATTCTTGCCATTATTAACAAACAATTTTTAGCTATACCACAGGCACTTATAGTATCTCTATTATATACATTATTAATATTTTATTGGAGAAGTAATATATTAATAGATATAGAAGATGAAGAAGCAAAACAAAAAGAAATAGAAGAGATAAAGAAGGGGATAGGAAATGAAAAGAGATAAAAAACACAGCATTAAAATTATATTGGAATTTATGGTTATTTGCTTAATAATTATAACATTGCCTAGTACAACAGAAAATATATTAGCTAGGATGCTTGTATTATTCTTAACTTTAATCAATATTAGTATTCCATTATGCTTTCATATTTATCATAAATATAAATCGAATCCCAAAACAGCATTAAAAGACAAAAAAATAGACACTGATATAATAAGTATATTCTGCACTTCAGGTATAGTTACTGCATGCTTAATTGTTGCATTTATTATTTATGCAGCAATTAGAAAAACATCAATACCAATAAATATTTTTGAATTAATTGCTTATTTTGGAGTCATAATAATAGTATTTTTAACAAATTATTTTAGTACCACATCAAGTACTACAAAAGAAAAAATAAGTAAATTTTCGCAAGCAATACAAGAATTTATATCATATAATTTTATATTAAACCTTCTATTATTTTTACTGATTATATATTTTATTAATAGTAGGGATATTATTATGGGAATTGTAACTGCTTATATGTTTTATGCATTAGAAAGAATAAATAGTGAGTATAAAAACAAAACAGAGGGATTACCAAAAACAAAAAGATTAGACACATTATGCTTAATAGCTGTAAATATAGAAACTATATTTCTTTTAAATGAATACATAAAAATTTATGATTTAATAGGGCAGGGTAATATTATAAGACTAACAAGTGATAACATGCTGTTTATACTTACCCTATACTTATTCTTAATAATAACACTACTACTATTCCATTTTATAATTCCACATATCGTCAAAAATATTAAAACTAATAATTAATACATAAAGTCCTCATTCTAGGTTTTTATTAGATTAATTCCTCTTAATTTAAATATTACCTCCCTACTATTACAAAACTTAAAAGTAGGGAAGAGGAGAGTACAATTAATCAAATATAATTAAATAGGCATACTATAATCACTTAAATATTTTTTAATCATACCAACATACATCTAATACCTGTAAACATACACATTTTAAATTAAAGTTTTCATGAGTATTATTACATAAATCATGTACAATAATTATAATTAACTTGTAACAAACTGAAAACATTACAACAACAATAAGAAAATTATTACATAATATATAAATAAGAGTTAAAATAACGATAAAATAAGAGAATATGAGCACAAAAGATAATATAATCTACTTCCGATAATATTAATTATGTTGCATTGAAGACAAGCGGATATTATGGCACTATAATAAAATATACAATTTATACAACATAACTCTCTATATATTTAGTCTTTTAGTCTAATAACATTCATAATCCTACACTTAATAATATACAAATATTTTTGTAGCTAATTTGACCATAACTAATATAATACATTAGGAGGTGCTACAAATGTATTACGGAGCATATAACTATGGAGGTTATGCAAATGGATATGGTAATAGCAGATTTGGTGGAGTCGCATTCGTATTAGTGTTATTTATCCTATTAGCTATTATATTCCCTACTTTCGACTCAAAACATTGCTGCTAAATAAAACAATAAGTAAATTTAAATTTATTTATACTAGAGGGAATTAAGGACATATATTGTCCTTTTTATATGCATAATTTTTAATTAACTTACCATTATAATACTGGAGGAATCATAATGAAAGATAAAGGGAAATCAAAAAAAGTAAAAGAAGAAAAACAAACTATATGTTGTGATGTAGAAACATGTAATTATAATGATGGTGATAGTCATTGCGAACTAAAAGAAATTCATATCAGTTCAGAAGGAAATAGCTTACATGATAATGAAGAAAAAGAAGAGACAATATGTGATAGTTTTGAATCAATTGATGACGAAGATACATATGATGAAGAAGAGGATGATTAATCCCCTTCTTTTATTATACAATAATAATCTATTTTAATTTATCCAAAAAGCTTGTTCCAATTATTGGCATCTCAACTTCAAAATTTTGAGCAATTGTCGCAGCAATATCCGCCATAGAAGATAAAATATCTAACTTACCAGGTTTCTTAAACAATCTTCCATAAATAACTACAGGAACATTTTCTCTAGTATGTAGACTACTATTAAAAGTAGGATCATTACCATGATCAGCTGTGATAATAAGTAAATCATCACTATTTAGCTTATTTAATATAAGAGGTATCTCAACATCAAATTCTTCAATAGCTTTAGCATAACCATCTACATCACATAAATGACCATATAAAGAATCAAAATCACTTAAATTAGCTACACATAACCCCTCAAACTTCTTTGACATTATATCTGTTAATTTATTAAGAGTATCAATATTAGTAGCTGAAGATTTAACTACTTTAGTAATGCCAGACCCACCGAACAAATCATTAACCTTACCAACAGCTATTACATTATAATCTTTATCTTTTAGACTATTAAGAACACTTTTAGTAGGAGGTTTAACCGCATAATCAGCTCTATCACTTGTAAACTTGAACTTACCAATCTTACCAGTAAAAGGTCTTGCAATTATCCTAGCTATACTCCACTCATCGTTTTCAGTAATTTTTCTTATTTTTTCACAGTAATTATAAAGCTTTGAGACAGGTATAATATCCTCATGAGCTGCAACCTGTAATGTAGAATCTTGCGATGTATATAATATCAAAGAACCATAATTCATATGTCTTTCACCAAGCTCATTTATTATTTCATCACCATCAGCTACCTTATTGCCAATAACTCTCTTACCAGTCTCTTTCTCAATAAGTTCAATTAATTCTCTAGGAAAACCTCTTTCAGTAAAAGTCTTAAAAAACTTCTTACTAGGAACACCCATCAATTCATAATGCGAAGTCAAACTATCCTTCCCCACATTAGTAGGTCGTGCAATTGTATAATAAGCATCTACATTATCATTTTCATCCATATTAATTGTATTCATAAACCCTAGTTTCTTTAAATTAGGTGCAAAAACATCATAATTTTCCATTACATGCTTTAAAGTATTAGCACCTATATCACCATAGTCATTAGCATCTATTGCTTCCCCTACTCCTAAAGAATCAAGAACAAGCACAAAAATTCTATTAAACTTCACAGTTAATCACTCCTTTTAACTTCGTGGATGACTTGCATTATAATCATTTCTTACTTTAGTATTACTAATATGGGTATAAATTCTAGTAGTAGCTATATCAGCATGACCCATCAAATCCTGAACTACTTTCAAATCAGCACCACATTCAATCATATGCGTAGCAAAACTATGCCTAAGTCCATGTGGTGAAATATCCTTATTAATCCCTTTTACCTTAATTAGTGCCTTTAATATTCTAAAAAAGTTAGTCCTATCTAATCGATTACCATTATTCGATAAAAACAGATAATCACACTTCTTATCTTTTTCTAATCGTGGTCTTACATTCAAATAAGCTCTCAGCGAATCAAGAATATATTCACCAATTGGCACAACTCTTTCTTTAGAACCCTTACCAAAACATCTAACAATACAGTCTTCAAAATCAATATCTCCAAGTTGTAAATCCAAAAGTTCACTAATCCTAAACCCTGTACCATAAAGTAATTCTAACATAGCTTTATTGCGATAGTCAAATACTGTATTTAAATCAATATTTAAAAGACTATCAACCTCTTCAACAGTTAACACATCAGGAAGCCTTTTTCTAAGTTTTGGTCTTTCAATATTAAGAGAAACATCCTCATCTATTAGATTCCTAAGTAATAAATAACCATGAAAACCTTTAATTGCTGTTAACTTTCTAGCAATAGAAGTAAAAGCAAGGCCTTCCCTATTAAGAAACTCAATATAACTTACAATATCACTTCTCTTAACTTTATTTATCTTACCAATATTAAGTTCATCGTTCAAATATGTTACATAAGCATTAATATCACGGATATATGCTTGATAACTATTTTTAGGAAGTCTTCTCTCAAACATTAAGTAACCTAAATAATCATCTATATAATTTATCATAAAACCACCTACTCACAATTATAACATATTTATCAAAATAATATATAAAACACTTGTATGAGTATTTTTGGTATGATAAAATATTTAAGGAGGCATATTATGGAGAAACCTTTAGCAATAAAACTAGCACCTAACTCATTAAAAGAAGTTATAGGTCAAACACATTTAATTGGTAAAGACAAAATATTGTCAAATCTAATTAGTAACAATAAATTACCTTCCATTATATTATATGGCAGACCTGGTATAGGTAAAACATCTATTGCAAATGCTATGGTTAAAGACTTAGGTATTAGATATAGAAGTCTTAATGCTACCATTAATAATAAGCAAGACTTTGATATAGTTGTAGAAGAAGCAAAAATGTATGATGGTATTGTCTTAGTAATGGATGAGATACATAGATTAAATAAAGATAAACAAGATTTATTATTGCCACAAATAGAAAGTGGTCTTATAACATTGATTGGTATGACAACCAGTAATCCCTATCACAAAATAAATCCTGCTATTAGAAGCAGGTGTCATATATTTGAACTTATTCCACTAGAAGTAGAAGATATTATAATTGGTCTTAAAAGAGCAATTAAGCATCCAGATTTAGAAGGAATAGAAATAGCTAAAGATACTATAAAGTATATAGCATCCATTGCAGGTAATGATTTAAGATATGCCTACAACTTATTAGAAGCCGCATTTTTCTCTACAAAAGACCAAAAAGTAACACTAGAAGTAGTTAAAAGTATAAATAGTAAACCAGCTTTCTTTCATGATAAAAATGAAGATGGTCATTATGATGTATTAAGTGCATTTCAAAAGTCAATAAGAGGGAGTGATGTTGATGCATCTCTTCACTATTTAGCAAGACTTTTAGAAGCAGGAGACCTTGATAGTATATATAGAAGAATGTCTGTAATCTGTTATGAAGATATTGGCTTAGCAAACCCTGCTATGGGTCCTAAAGTATATGCAGCCATTCAGGCCTCTGAACTAGTAGGACTACCTGAAGCTATAATACCATTAAGTGAAGTCATAATAGAACTAGCACTATCACCTAAATCTAATTCTGCCTGTTTAGCAATAAATAAAGCTCTAGAAGACGTTAGAACAGGAAGATGTGATAAAGTACCAAAACACATTAATAGTGCTGCATTCGGCTATAAATACCCACATGATTATCCAGATAACTTTGTAGAACAACAATATCTACCTGATAATCTAATCAATAAAAAATACTATATACCTAAGACTTCTTCTCAAAATGAGCGCTTACTTAAAGAAATAAGAGAAAAATTAGACAAATTAAGAAATACTACAAAAAGGTTGTAATATTACTTATATTTTATTTATTTTTTTAGTTTTAATATTTTGATATATATAAAAGATGATTTTATGAGTTTTAATCATTAAAGTCATCTTTAATTTAACTACCTATATTCCACTTTTAAAATTTATTACCAATATGATACTACAAAAAGTAGTATTTTTAATTGACCATATTTTTAATATCACTAACACCAGTCCATTTATATATAATAAATCTAGGAATCATATACTTATCATCATTTTGAGTAGCTTTTCTATCTCCACCAACAAAAGCAAGTTTAAATCCAGCTTCTTTAACAGCCACAAGTACATTACTATTGTAAGCATAAAATGGATAACAAAAAGCAATATGATTATCTAACAATGTTTTAGACTTATTAAAATCACTGACCAAAGCATCTTTATTCATACATAAAGCCTTATATTTTTGGCCACAAGTTCCTGCAGTATGAATGTCATACCCATGTGAATGAATCTCTAAATTAGGTGATTCATACTTAGTTTTAGGCCACCAAGCAGTAATCAAAAATAAAGTAGCTTTCATATCATACTTTTCTAAAAGTTCTATTAAATGAGTATCAGTTCCCATTGCCCCATCATCAACAGTTATAAGAACCGACTTTTTAGGAAGCCTTATCTTCTTATCCATCCATAAATTAAAATCATTCATAGTAACTGTATAAAAACCATTATCCTTAAGATATTTTAACTGTGCTTCAAAGTTCTTCTTCTCTAAGCAAATAATTTCATTACAAGTTTCTACAGCAGCATCATTAAAAAAATGATAATTTAAAACAGCAATCTTAGTAGCTTCAAGTTCAGAGTTAGTATGATTGTCTTTACTCTCTTTAACATCATCTTTTTTAATACTCATCAGCATATCATTAAACTCTACAAAATACTCATCATTACCAAGCATTATCACAGAAAATGAATGAGCATTATCAATACTAATAATTACTTTTTCATTCAAATATAAAGAAAACTTATCATTAGTTACAATATCCTTATTTGCTGGAAGATAATTCTTATAATGCTTATCTATATTAATAACATCAACTGGACTAACATCATGATGTTCAACAAAATATTCTGTATTTTTTATTTTAAAATAATTATCTTTTAAAGAAGGTTCAATACTTTCTAAAAATAAATTAGTATCAGCTATAATACTACCAATTATTTTATAATTTCCATTATTTAAAATATATAAATCAGTATTTTTTAAAGTAACTACTTTTTCAGAATAAGCTTTTAGTATACTATCAATCTTAGTATCTTCACTCACAACAGACTTAGTATGCTTAATACCCTTAGTTAAATCATTGAAAACGAATCCCACACCTAAAAGAATTACAATTACAAAAACATAGATTAGAGCTCTTCCAGATGACAAAGCAGACTTCTTTTTTCCTTTTTGCATTCCCTCACCTAATATTAGTATAACAAATTTTCTCTATTTAACAACCCAAAATTTAAATAATATAAAAACCAATCTAGCATGCCACCAAATTGGTCTTTAATTTTTAATTATTTTTTACAAATTTTTCAAACTTTTCAATTTTTTCATCTGCCAAGTCAGTATTTGCTAAATTTTCAAACATTTTCTTTTGTTCTCTAGAGAGTCTCTTAGGTATTCTAACAGTAAAGATTATATACATATCTCCAGTACTTCTAGAATTAGAGTTTTCAATTCCTTTGCCTTTAATACGTTGCTTATCACCTGTATTAGTACCTTCAGGAATTGTTACTTTAACATTACCATGTATTGTAGGAACTTCCCTCTTACAACCGAGTACTGCTTCATCTATAGTAAGTGGCACTTCTAAGTAAATATCATTATTATCCCTTTCATAAAATGAATGGCTGTCAACAACAAACTCTAAATACAAATCCCCATTAGCTCCGCCATTGTCTCCAGCTTCACCTTTACCACTTAAGCGTAAACGATTACCACTATCTATCCCACTTGGTACAGTAACAGTTATTGTCTTATTTACTCTTACCTTGCCACGACCACTACAACTTTTGCATGTTTCTTTATAAGACTTACCAGTTCCACTACATCTACTACAAGCAGACTTGGACATAAATGAACCAAATAAAGTTCTCTGTTCACTAGTAACACTACCACTTCCATGACACAGTGAACATGTCGATTCTCCAAAACCGCCAGCACCATCACATTCTTCACATGATTCAGTAACATCAAGTTTTATGCTTTTGTCACAACCAAAAACAGCTTCATCAAATGACAAACGTACTCGCATTAAACGGTCATCACCACGAGACGCTCTAGTTCTAGAACTTCCAGATGAAAATCCAAAACTATTACCAAAAATGCTATCGAAAATATCACTAAAGTCAAAGCCAGATGCATCAAAACCACCGAAACCTCCAGCTCCACCACCCATTGAACCATCAAAAGCAGCATGACCATAATTATCATATTGTGCTTTTCTACTACTGTCAGATAGTACTGCATAAGCTTCCTGTATTTCTTTAAATTTAGCTTCAGCATTCTCTTCTTTTGAAACATCAGGATGATATTTCTTTGCTAATTTTCTAAAAGCACTCTTAATTGATGCCTCATCAGCACCCTTAGATAAACCTAAAACCTCATAATAATCTCTTTTACTCATTTACTAATCACCACTTCTAATATACTCATCATATGTTTTTCTAAATTCATCTATAGAATCATTAAACATATTTATAGCATTTTTTATAACTTCCTTCTTATTTAAATCAACACCTGCTATTTTAAGCTCTTCTAGTGGTGCCATCCTACTACCAGTTTTTAAGAACTCAATGTAATTTTCTACAGCATTTTCCTTACCACTTAATATATCATTAACTATATAGCAAGCAGCTGATAAACCAGTTGCATATTTATATACATAGAAACTTCTGTGAAAATGTGATATTCTCATCCATTCATATTTAATGTTTTCAGGTAATATTACATCATCACCAAAATATTTCTTCACTAATTTATAATATTCATCTGATATTAAATCTAATGTTAATATTTCGTCTTTTTCATTAAGTTCATATATAATTTTCTCAAATTCAGCAAACATAGTCTGTCTAAATATTGTTGCTTTAACAAGTTCCATAAATCTATTAAGATAATTAAGCTTTTCACTTCTCTTAGTTGCATTATTAATTAAATATTTTATTAATAAAAGTTCATTAACAGTTGATGCCACTTCTGCTACAAATATTGTATAGTCACCATAAACATAAGGATTGTTATTTCTTGTATAATAACTATGAATAGAGTGTCCTAACTCATGAACAAGTGTCTCAACTGACCTTAAATCATCTTGATAGTTATGAAGAATAAATGGTTTTGTATAATAACTTCCTCCAGAGAAAGCTCCACCAGCCTTACCAACATTCGGATATACATCCACCCAATGCTCATTAAATGCTTTATCAAGTATCTCCCTATATTCACTACCTAAAACAGAAAGTGATTTAATAGTTAATTCCTTACCCTTACTAAATGGATATCTTGTTTTATCTTTTTTAACTAAATCTAAATAAGTATCATACCAAGTAAAGTCACTAATACCTAAGACTTCTTTCTCCATCTTATAATATTTATGCATAACATCTAAATTATCATTAACCACTTTAATTAAGTTATCATAAATAGACATTGGGACTTCATCTTCAAATAAAGATGACTCAAGAGCTCCATTATATTTCATAACTTTAGCAAAGGCTGAATTAAGGTTAACTGTATTTCTCTGCATCTCAGCATAAGTATTACCAAATTGTTTATAGGTATTATATAAAGTTTCAAAAGCATTCTTTCTTAATATTCTATCATTAGATATCAAATGCATTCTAAAAGTAGTATCAGTTAGTTCATGTTTTTTACCTTTACTATCTTTTATCATCGGAAATTTCATATCTGAATCAGATAAAGTATCATATAAATTAGCACTACCATCAAAAGCTTTACCTAAATCAGATATTAACTTTTCTTCAGTCTCACTAAGATGATGTGGTTTATATCTAAATGTTTCTTCAAACATTCTTCTATAAAGTGCTAAGTTCTCATTATCAATCATCCATTTATCTAATGTATCAAATTCTAATTTTAATAAATTTGGCACTATAAAATAAGTGTTCTTACCAATAATATCTGCTAAATTATCTACTTTACCTGATAACTCTATAGAAGCATTATCCCCTAAGTTCTCTGATAACTTAAGATGAGCATAAACTGCTATTTTGCAATATAATTCCTCAAATTCTTCCTTATCTTTAATCATTGCAAGTAAATCTTTAGAACTATTAAGCATAGTTTCATTATGTACTAAGAAACTCTTAACTAATTTTTCGCATTTTTTATAATCAACTTCAAATTCTTCTATAGACTCATATATAGTTGATAAGTCCCATTTGTGCTCTTCTTTTACTTCACTTCTTGTTTTAAGTTTACCCATCGTTCCTCCTAATGGCAAGAAGTTCTAGCGTACTAGAACTTATCACTATTATTTTTCTTCATATTCAGCATCAACAACATTGTCGTCTTTTTTACTTTCAGTCTCATCAGTAGAAGCTTCAGCATTTGCTTGTTGTTCCTTAGCAATATTTTCATATACTTTAGTAGCAAGTGCCATCGCTTTTTCTTCAAGTTTTTCTTTAGTTTCTTTAATAGCATCATAATCTTCATCTTCTAATGCTTTATTAACTTCTTTAATTAACTCTTCAGCTTCCTCTTTTTCCTTATCTTCTACCTTATCTCCTAAGTCTTTAATAGCTTTTTCTGTTTGATGAACAAGTTGCTCAGCTTCATTTTTTAATTCTGCTTGTTCTTTTCTCTTCATGTCCTCTTCTTTATTAGCTTCTGCTTCTTTCATCATTTTATCTATCTCATCATCCGACAAATTAGTACTTGCTGTAATTGTAATAGCTTGTTCTTTATTTGTTCCAAGGTCTTTTGCTTTAACATTAACAATACCATTAGCATCTATATCAAATGTAACTTCAATTTGTGGCACTCCACGAGGTGCTGCAGGTATTCCTGATAATTGGAATCTACCAAGTGTTTTATTATCAGCAGCCATAGGTCTTTCACCTTGTAATATATGTATATCAACTGCTGGTTGATTATCTGAATATGTTGAGAAAGTTTGTTTTTTACTTGTAGGAATAGTTGTATTTCTATCAATCATTGGTGTCATAACAGAACCTGCAGTCTCAATTCCTAAAGTAAGTGGTGTAACATCAAGTAAAACTATATCACTAACTTCACCAGTTAATACTCCACCTTGAATAGCAGCACCCATTGCTACAACTTCATCAGGATTAACTTCATGAGAAGGTTCTTTACCTAATTCCTTCTTAACTAATTCTTGTACTAATGGAATACGAGTCGACCCACCAACAAGAATAACTTTATCAATTTCGTCTTTCTTAACTTTAGCTTCTTTAAGTGCGTCCCTAACTGGTTTTAAAGTAGATTCTACCATATCACCAATCATATCTTCAAATTTAGCTCTAGTTAATGTTACATCAAGACTTAAAACATTATCATCTTTATCTTTAGCAATAAATGGTGCTGATATTTGAGTAGAAGTCATACTACTTAAATCTTTCTTAGCTTTTTCAGCAACTTCTTTAAGTCTCTGCATTGCCATAGAATCTTTACTTAAATCAACATCATTTTCTTTCTTAAACTCTTTAACTAAATAGTCTACAACTACATCATCAAAGTCATCTCCACCAAGTTTATTATTACCTGCAGTAGCTTTAACTTCAAACACACCATCTCCTAGTTCCATTACAGATACATCAAATGTACCTCCACCTAAGTCATATACTAAGATAGTATGTGCTTGTTCTTGTTTATCAAGTCCATATGCAAGAGCTGCAGCAGTTGGTTCATTTATAATTCTCTCAACTTCAAGACCAGCAATCTTACCAGCATTTTTAGTAGCTTGACGTTGTGAATCATTAAAGTATGCTGGAACAGTAATAACTGCTTTAGTAACTTTCTCTCCTAAATACTTCTCAGCATATTCCTTCATGTAACCTAACACCATAGCAGAAACTTCTTCTGGTGTATATTTCTTACCATTAACCTCAGTTTTCTTACTAGTACCCATTAATCTTTTAATTGAAGATATAGTATTTGGATTAGATACCGCTTGACGTTTTGCAGCATCTCCAATAATTCTTTCTTCTTTTTTAAATCCTACTACTGAAGGTGTAGTTCTATTTCCTTCTGGATTTGGAATAACTTTAGCTTCCCCACCCTCTAATACAGCGACACAACTATTTGTTGTACCTAAGTCAATACCTATTATTTTACTCATTTTAATCATTCTCCTTTTTTATTAATCTATTTTATTTACTTTAACACTAGCAGGTCTTATCATTTTACCTTTAAGTGTATAACCTTTTAATAATACTTCTAAAACAGTATCATTTTCTTTATTTTCATCTTTATCAGTAATAAGAGCAAGATGTAAGTTAGGGTCAAATTCATGTCCTAAAGCTTCAATCTCTTCTACACCAAATTGTTTAAGTGTATCTACTATGTGTGAATATAACATTTTAAAACCTTCTAGAAAACTATTAAGTTTTTCATCATCACTTTTAGCAAGTTTTATTGCTCTCTCGAAGTTATCAAGTACTGGAATAAGTTCTAAAACTAAATCTTTATTAGCATATTTCAGCATATTAGAAACTTCTTCATCTTTTCTTTTTCTGTAATTTACAAGTTCTGCCTGAGCATATTGTGTCTTCTCATTAAGTTCTATAACTAGATTCTGAAGTCTATCAATTTCTTCTTCTTCGCAGTCACACTCACCACAACCACATCCACGCTCTTCTTCAGAACAACAACAACAAGAGCACTCATCATCATTGCAGTCACATTCGTCATCACATTCACAATTATCTCCACATTCGCAGTGGTCACCACAGCTACACTCTGACTCACAGTTGCACTCATCACCACAAGTACACTCTCCACCATTCATACAATCACAATCAGACTCACAGTTGCATTCATCTCCACAAGTGCATTCAGCACCTTCTTGGCATCTACATTCTTCTTCTTTTATCTCATCTATCTCTTTTTCTTTTTTCTTCATCTTACTCTCCTTTATTATTACTGTTTTCCAAATTCTCTTTCAAGAACTCTAAAAGTTTAACTACCCTATCATAATCCATTCTTTTAGGACCAACTATAGCAATAGTTCCTTCTTCCTTCGGTGTCCTATATTTAGTTTTGATAACTGTCATTTCCTCATCTAGATTGCTTTCTTTACCAATATAAACTTTAATATTCTGATAATCATCTTCCTCTACCAATGCTGTAATAGTATCATCTTCAAATTTCTCCAAGATTTCACTAACCTTACTAACATCTTTAAACTCTGGTAATTTCAAAATATTATTTTTACCAACGATATCTACACCCTTTTTGGTAAAATTAGTAAATACATCGTAAAATACATTATAAAGTCTTTCATGTTCTTTAACATAATTACCAATAATTGGTTTAACTTCAAACTCTAACTTAGCACTTACTTCATCAATAGGTGTCCCAGCAATCATATTGTTAATCAAACTAACTGTCTTCTTTATCTCTTCCATGTTTAAATCTGGAACAGTTATCGTCTTATGTTCAACTACACCTTTATCAGTTATTACAATTACTAATAAAGTATTATTTTCTAGTGGAACAATGTTAATTTCTTTTAATAAATTTTCATGAGAAGCACTTCCCAGCTTTATAGAAGTATAATTAGTAATATCGGATATTATCTCCAAACTCTTCTTTAAACAGTCATTAATAGATAACTGGTTATTATTAAATATAATTTGTAACTTAAGCATATCCTCACCGCTAATATCCTTAAGACTCATTAAGTTATCTACGTAATACCTGTACCCCTCTTCACTAGGAACTCTTCCAGAAGATGTATGTGTCTTCTCCAAATATCCTAACTCTTCTAAGTCAGCCATCTCGTTTCTAACAGTCGCACTAGAACATTTTAATACATCACATATCAGACTAGAACCAACTGGTTTAGCAGATTTAATATATTCTTGAACAATCAATTTTAGTATCTCATTCTGTCTATTACTTAACATACCATCACCTCTATCACTTATTCTATGCGAGTGCTAAATAAATAATACAACATACTTTAGCACTTGTCAACAGTCGTTGCTAATTTTTTTAAAATTTTACAAAAGTTCAAAAAAACAAGCAAAAAAAACACCAGTTTTAAATGGTGTATTATAAAAAATACCTTTACTTTAAAAAATCAGTTTTTTACTTTCTTTAGCATAGTATGTATTACCACCATTTTTTAAAACATAGTCTAATAATTCCATAGCTTCTTCTTTTCTATTCATTTTTAAATAGACTTTTGCTAAATCATATTTTAATACTACCATCATTAAATTAATTTCAGTAGTTTTTATTTTATCTAACAATAATAGTTCCAAATCACTATACTTCCCTTCAAAGCCATCAATTTTTCTTTTACACCATTGTATATAGCATAAGTTATTTTCCTTCTCATGCTGAGAAATTTCACTTACATTTAAGAGTTCTTCAAAATTTTGCAATTCATTTTTTGCATTTTCAAATTCTTCACAAGTAAGAAAAAGTTCGATAGCAAGAGCATATAATGCAATCTTATTTACCACATCTTTTTTTACTACTCTATTATTTTTCAGAATCTTCAAATGTATTTTCGCCTTTTCAAATTCTCCTAAATGAGTATATGCATAAATTAGTAGTTCACCGTACCCATACCTACCTTTCGGATGCCAACAAAATATTACTCTCATTATTTTTAAAATTCTTATAAATGATAATGCATCGCAGTAATTCATAAGATTTTCATGTTCTATCTTAACTCTATCACCATTTTTGTTAATAACCCGAGCGACAAATAATATCAATACATAAAATAAAATTAATAAGGATATACTACAAATAATATAATACTCTGCCACATCTTCATTAATATTGACTAAAATTGCAAAAATTATTATCCAAACAATAAAATAACGATTCACTTTTTTATTGCGTTGCCTTGTATCCTCATCTAGTTTTTTATCAGCTTTCTTTTTCCTAATAACACTTATTCCAAACGCAAATATCACTATTGCAAATATAATTATTAAACCAATTAACTGTATTATCCATTCATCTAAGTATTCACTTGTACTATTTTCACTTTTAGATATTCCCCATATTGTTCCATGTAAACCAAAATATAAAAAAATCATTAAGATTGCTATTACAAAAATCGCACCAATTACTATTTTTTTCTTCGCATTCAAAGTCTTTTGCTGCTCATACACAATTTCAAACACCAGTTCTTCATCTGTTTGTCCTTTTATAAATTCTATAGACTCATCCCAATAACCACCTATTACACCATCTATAGAAAAATCTATACTATACTCCATAAATGGTTGTATTTTTGCATTATTTTCATATAACTTGAATGCATCAATACCATAAATATTTCTATTTTGACATCTACATTCCTCAATAACTTTTATTACATCTTTTGAATGATATAATATTATTTTATTATGTTTGATTGCAACTTTTTCAAATTTTTCTTCAATACTCATCTTATATTTACCTCATATTTTAGCATTTAATTATTACACTTAACCTGTCTTTTCATCTTCTAAAGTTAATCTTACATTGTTTATCCATTCTTCCGATATTGCACCAATTTTTAAATAGCTTTCTTTTGCTTGATTTAAGCTCATATCATTTGCACCGCCTTCATAATTTGGGTCCTCATATTGTAAACCATCATCTTCCCAATAACAAAATTTACAAATATCATATGTATTAGGTGGTTCTTCAGTTAAAGTATAATATCCACAACATGGACACTTGCATTTCTTTGTCATTATTTTTCTCCATATCTATCAATTTGATTTTGCCAATAATATTTGCTACTAAGTTTCATAAATGTTCTAGTAGTTCCGTCTAAATTGTAAGAACCAAATCCAACAGCTATTCTTTTTAGTTAATCAATTAGTTCTATCAACTTATTTCTTTCATTATAAACAATTCCTCTAATGGTTACATTATCCTACTTTTATGCCCAACCATGTATATCTACTTCTAATGGTGATAGTTCAACTATTTTATCAATTAATCTATTTAAACTTTCTGACATACCTTCACCCCAATAATTAGTCTTATAATTTTTGCCATTATATCGTAATGTAACATACCAGCTATCCCATACTACACCTGATCCACCAAACCAATCCTTTTTAGGCGGGTCTTTTTTAACTTCTTTAAGCAATTTACTTATCTCTTGAAATTCTTTTTCGCTTAATTCAATTTCCTTAATTTTTCCAATTCCTGCCATAAAGCCATTTGATTTTATATTGTCATTCTTTCTTCTTCCAACCAAACTTACAAAGGTACCATCTTTTTTGATTACAAAATAATAACTCTCTTCTAATGTACTTGTAGGAAACAATGCTAATTTCATATATACATCTGAGGTCACTTCCCGCATTCTCTCACATACAGCAATAAAGCATAATAATAAAATTGTAAAAATAATAATAGTTTTTATTTTTTTTATAATGTTTTTTTTCATTAATATTTACCTCTCAAATTCAATCCATGTTCTCTACATATGTCATTTTCAGTAATATCACCTTTACACAAATTATATAAAAGTGTGATACTTTATACTAATAATAACTTATTTTTTATTTCCTTTATTCAGAATCGATTTTGCCTTGTTTTTGAATATGCTAGTTAAAACATAAGTAATACATAAAGTTACTCCAATAAGCATTATATAGTAACCATATGATGTTTCATAACTATAAAGCGACCATTTTACACCAGGAATTTGATTAAACCATACATATATTACAATCCCAGTTGAAATTAGTGTTGGAATTAAAGATATTTTAGGTTTTTTCATAATTACTAATGTCAAAAATATTATTATGCAAATTAGAAGTATTACACCAGCAGCACTATTAATTAAAAATTCTGAATCTGATTCACATAATATTTCAAAACATACACCATTGTAATATCCTACCATATATGGGAAAAATAAATTTCCAACAAGTAATAATAATGCACCAGTAATTCCAATATATGACACTCGCCTTTCAATTTTATTCGTTTCAATTCGTTTGTTTCTTTTTCTAATATACATATATATACCCCCCACTTATTATTATCTCTTTATCATCTTCACTTACTTCTATTAGATTACTATTATTATCATATACATAACTTATATCATTTTCTTCTATTACTCTTCCATGTATATCATATGTATATTCTATTTCGTCTTCATTTCTTGTTATTCTTTTTGATAGTAAGCTATTAAGATAATACTCTTTATATTCTATTAACCCTAATGCATTCTTTTCTGTTAATTCATTATTCCCTTCATCATATGTATACTCTGTTATCTTTCCTCTTCCATCTATTACCTTAGTAAGATTATTAT
>JGI994J12354_10000299_pt1 | contig 48865 bp, 39 predicted proteins | sample IntmicLarv3ML3BL_FD_12354 | JGI IMG/M metagenome (IMG submission 12354) | reverse complement strand
CACCCATAGATGATCCAATCTCCATTGTATTAATGAAAATGGATAGTGCCGTGAATCGTCCAATAGAGGGGGCAGAGTTCACGATAAAATACTATGATGTACAAAACTCAACAGACCCAGCACTTGCAGGGCATACAGCAAAAAAAATATGGGTATTAAAAACTGATGCAGATGGATTTGCTGAATTAAATGCAACTCATTTAGTATCTGGAGATTCTTTTTATAAAAATGCTTCTGGAGCAATAACAATTCCATTAGGAACAATAACAATTCAAGAAACAAAAGCATTAGATAAATATATTATAAACGATGAAGTCTTTGTTCGTGAAATTAAAGAAGGAAATGTACCAGGAAGAGTTGAAGTATATAACGCACCAATTATTCCTAATACTCCATTTAGCGCAAAAGTATCTGTTAATAAAGTCGATAGTAATACAAATGAGCCATTAGAGGGAGCGAGTTTTAAAATACAATACTGGAGCGAGAGCCAAAATACATATATGGATACCTCATCCTACACCATGACCTATAATTCTACTACTAAAATGTATGAAAGCAATAATCTGTATGCTGATATTCATAATTTAGGGAAATTTAAAATTATAGAAGAAACCAATCCACAGGGTTATGCTGGAGAATGGGAACAGGAAATAGTTATAACAGAAGCCACTCAAATATTCACTTATACAGCAAGCAATGACCCTTTTAATGGGAAGATATATATCAGAAAAATAGATGATGAAACAGAGCAAACGTTAAAAGATGCTGAATTTAAAATCTATGTTTGGAGTGAAGCGGAAAATACCTATCAAGAAACAAATGAAGTCATGACCTATAACAATACAACTGAAAGATATGAAAGCGGTACATTGTATTACACACTTGACAATCTAGGAAAATATAAGGTAGTCGAAACCAAAAATCCGACTGGTTTCCTTGGAGAATGGGAACGTGAAATTACATTAAGCAATGTAAATCAAGGTTTTGGTATGACGGCCGTAAATAACTCGATTCGTGGAGATGTTGAAATCATCAAGTTCAAATCATCATCAAATACAAACGAAACCTATGTAGGCTTAGAGGGAGGGAGTAGAATTTACCTTTACAGACAAAGAGACAGGCGAAGTAATAGTTAAAATCACAACAGATGGAAATGGTTTTGCTACAACCGCTGACCCAGCGTTTTCGAGAGGACGTTTAAGATATGGAACATACATAGTAACGGAAACAGTTGTTCCAGCAGGAATGAAGCCAATCACTCAGTTTGAAGTCACGATATCAGAAGAGGGGCAAGTGATTCAGGGTATCTATAAAGAAAATATACCCTATGAAGCGGGAATACAGCTCGTGAAAATTGACTCTGAAACAGGAAATAACATTGCTTTAGCAGGAACCACATTTCAAATTTTAGATAAAGATAAGAACATAATTGAGATGACACAGTATTACCCAGAATTTGAAACCTTAACAGAATTTATAACGAATGAAAACGGTTGGTGTTTTCTTCCCGAAAAATTACAATTAGGAACTTACTATATAAGAGAGTTACAGGCACCACAGGACTATTTACTAGGGGAAGATATAAGATTTGTTGTAGACAAGGAATACACATGGGAAAATCCACTTGTGATTAAAATTGCAAATACCCCAGTAAAAGGAAAAGTTGATATAACTAAGGTAGACGCAGAAACGAAAGAAAAACTTGCAGGAGCAGTATTTAATATTGTGGCACGAGATGATGTCTATACCGCAGATGGTACATTAAGAGTGAGTAAAGGTGAAATAGTTGATACGCTTATTACCGACATAAATGGATATGCTCAAAGCAAAGAATTATATCTAGGAAATTATTATGCGGAGGAAATAGCCTCCCCTTTCGGCTATGGTTTGAATTTGGAAAAGCATGAATTCGGATTGATTTATAAAAATCAAGAGACTGCTTTTGTGTATGCAAGTGTAGAAGTTGAAAATTTCCATAGTAAAATAAAAACGTCGGCATTCGACCAACATACAGGGAAAAAAGAGGGTTTTGCACAAGAAATAACAACCCTTATAGATATCGTTGCTTATACAGATTTAATTGTTGGAAAAGAGCATGTTATAGATGGAATTCTAATGGATTTTGAAACCAATAGTCCATTTTTGGTGAACGGAAAAGAAATTACTGCACAAGTAACATTTATTCCAGCAAGTCCGAATGGAGAGATAGAAATAATATTTACATTTGACGGCAGTGATTTGAAAGGAAAGAAGATAGTAGTCTTTGAAACGTTATCAAGAGATGGCAAAAAAATATACGTTCATCATGATATAAATGATAAAGAACAGACGGTTACATATAAAGTCCCGAAGATTGGCACAACAGCATCAGATATCGCAACAGACAGCAATACAGGAATGATTAGAGAATTGGTTACGATTAGAGATCTTGTTGCATTTAAAGACCTTATTATTGGTAATACATATCGAGTGAAAGGCATATTAATGGAGCCGGATACAGGATTACCATTTTTAGATAATGGCGAACTTGTAACGAGTGAAGTAACTTTCATTGCCAAACAAGAAAGCGGAACAGTTTCATTAGATTTTCTAGTAAACGGAGAAGCCTTACGTGGTAAAACGGTTGTTGTCTTTGAAACATTATATTACGAAGAACTTGAACTAGCAGTACATCATGATTTGAACGATGAGAGACAGACTGTAATATTTCCAAATCCTCAAATGGGAACGACAGCAACAAATAAAGCTGGAGGTAAAACGCTGGCCTATGGCAAAATAGAAACAATCATAGACCTTATAAAATATGATGGTTTGACAGCAGGAAAAGAATATGATGTAGAAGGAGTTTTAATGGACAAGTCAACTGGAAAGCCGTTATTGATAAATGGAGAGGAAGTTATTGCAAAAGCGGCATTCATTCCAGAAACTTCATCTGGAACGGTAGAAATAGTATTTTCCTTAGATACAACCAATCTTGCAGGAAAAGAAATTGTTGTGTTTGAAACCTTGTATCATGAGGGTTTTGAGATAGCGCTTCATGCAGATATTGAAGATGAAGGGCAAACGGTGAGAGTTGAAAATCCAATCATTCCCCCAAAGACAAGCGATAGCAATAAGATAGAGTTACTTACTGGCATGATGCTTACCATGTTAGTATTGGTCTTATTTTTAACCAAAAGAAAAAAGTATGGGAGATAAGAAAGGGGGGGATATATTTTTTCATAATTCTAATCGCCTTTATGCTTCAAGGCAATGCATCTGGTAGGGTATATGCGGAAGCGATCACACAAAAAGAAACTCCCAAGGAAACGCAAAAAAATACGGATAAAAAAGGGCATGTTACCATACAAGTACTGGATAAGAATACAAAAACAGTACTTCATGAAGGGAAATTTATACTTCAAGAATGGAGTGAGAAAAAAGGGGCATACATGGAGGTGGAAGAACTCATGTATGAAGTGAAAAGCCAATGCTTCAAAATGCATGAGATAGTCTATACCTCAGATAACCTAGGCAAATTTAAAATTATCGAAACAGAAAACCAGATCGGTTACTATGGAGAGTGGGAGCAGGAATTTACTTTGATAGATGAACAAAGTTTTTTTGAATATGAGGTGTTCAACAGCCCAAATGAAGGACAAATGCGTATACAAAAAAAGAATGTGAGTACAGGTGAGATATTAAAAAATGATAAATTCAAGCTTCAAGAATGGGATAGTATGCAAGATAAATATGTGGATACGGGAGTGGAACTTTTATATGACGAAGAACTTCAAACTTATAACAGCGGCGCATTTTATTATACCTCAAAAAATCGAGGTAAATTTAAAATTGTGCAAGAAGTAATAGAAGCAGGAAAAGAGCATTGGAGTCAAGAAATTCAATTAACTAAGAATATCCAAATGTTTGAATATATCATTGATTTTGTGGAAGAGATTGAAGATATGGAAAAGGTTATAGAAGTGGAAGAAAAAAGTGGTGAGGAGAAAAAAGATCCAGAAAAGAATTTTGAAGAAATAATTTATGGTATATATGTGGCGGAAGATATTACATTACCAGATGGAACCTCATATAAGAAAGGAGAACTGGCACAGATAGCAAAAGTGGATGAGCAAGGTTTCCTTTCCATTGAAAACCTACAGCCCTATAAATATTACATTCAGGAAATAAGAGATACAAAAATATCAATAGAAATAATAGAAATTTCAAGTGATATGGAGGAGCATTTTACAAATAATAATTTGAAGCCAGATAGAAAGAATACATGGGAGAGTCAATTCGTTGCAGCGGTCAGTGCAATTCTTTTAACAATGATGATAGCCATTATTTTCAAATTTCAAAAATAGAGTATAAAATAAAAATTAGGATATACTAATGGAAAATGGAAAGGAAAGCGGTTATGGATGAAAGTGCAGAATTACTAAACTATGTATATCAAAACTCACAGATGGGAGTAACGACTATTTCACAGGTAAAAAGTATTGTAGAAGATGAAGAACTAAGCAAACACTTAGATATGCAATTAAAAGAATATCAACAGATACAAGATGCAGCGAAAAAAAGATTATACGAAAGAGAGACGGAACAAAAAGATGTAAGTAATATGGCAAAAGTTTCTTCTCATCTGACAATAGGCATGAAAACGTTTACCGATAAAAGGCCGTCCAATATATCTGAAATGATGATTCAGGGAAGTACAATGGGCGTTATTCAAGCGACAAAGAATAAGAGTAAGTATAAAAATGTAGATAGAGATGCGATCAAGCTAAATGAGAAACTCTTGTGTACGGAACAAAACAATATAGATAAATTAAAAAAGTTTCTTTGATAAAAAGGAGAAAAAAGAATAAGATCCGATGAAGCCGACAGCGTTTGGTTTTATCGGATTTTATGTTATACTGAATATCTAAATAAAAAAAGAACAGGGGAAATAGGAATGGAAGAAACATTAACTAGATATTCCGTTATTGATGAAAAAAATCAAAGAGAAATTGTACTGCTTCGTGGAAATGGCTGTAAGTGGGGAAAGTGTCGTTTTTGTAATTATCATCAGGATTTTAGTAAGAATGAAGAGGACAATACAAAGTTAAATATCGAGATTTTAAAAAAAGTACAAGGTATTTATAAAAAATTGGAAGTGATTAATTCTGGGAGTTTTTGTGAATTAAATGAGGAAACCATCAAGGCGATAGAAGAAACTTGTATACGTTGTAGCATACATAGTTTGAATTTTGAATCTCACTGGATATATAAGGAAAAGGTAGCTGCTTTTCGCGAACGATTTAAAAAGATAGGTGTCGTGTTAAAAATAAAAATAGGTGTGGAGTCTTTTGATTATGATTTTAGAGAAACATATTTAGCCAAGGGATTAACCAGCCACTCTCCTAAAGAAATTAGTGAATACTTTGATGAAGCTTGTTTGCTGCAAGGTTTAGAGGGACAAACAGTAGAAGGAATGATAAAAGATATTGATATCGGATTAAAATATTTTGAAAGAGTATGTGTGAATATTATGGTGGAAAATGGGATGCCGGTGAAGCCAGATGAGAAAGTTATCAAGAAGTTTATAGCAGAAGTGTATCCTTTGTATAAGGATAATGAAAGGATAGATATATTGTTGAATAATACAGATTTTGGAGTGGGGTAAAAAATACGGTCACAAAATTGTGACCGTAAAAAATAGAAGACAACAACATATCAGATGGGGCGAGAATTAACCCTCAGAAAGAAGAGTGGCTAACACGCCTTCATAAACCACATAAAGTTCATGAAGGGCACGAGTAACGCCCACATATAAGCGTTTTGCATCACGATTACTGTGCTGATAATTATTGGTGTTGGGATTCCACAAAATGACCGTATCAAATTCCAGCCCTTTTACCAAATCCAAAGGAATTAGCACAACTCCCTTTTGAAATTCAAATTCCTCATTATGAGCAACTTGTATCTCAATATAAGGGGTCAGCATATTAGCGACTTCGGCAACTTGTTCTTTTGTCGCACAGATAATAGCGATTGTTTCATACTCTTTATCCTGTGCTTCTTTGATGTGAGTAATTGCAGTTAAGGAAATTTCTTTTAAATCATTCAATTTTTCTATCACAACAGCATTTCCATGACGAATAATAGGTTCAATCGGATAGGTAGGAGAATCAGTTTTTGCTAAAATATTGCTGGCAAAATTAGAAATTTCAATGGTATTTCGATAACTTTTTAGTAAAGTATAAAATTTGCTTTTCGTATCCGCAAATAATTCTTTTCGCAGTTCAGCCCAATCGTTTATTCCGGTTTCATAGTGTATATTTTGTGAAACATCACCCATTAAGGTGAAATTAGCATTATAGAGAATTTTTCTCAAAACAAAATAAATGTTTCCGCCAAAATCTTGTGCCTCATCAATAATAATTTGTTTTAACATATACATTTCATCGACGCCGGAAGTATAAAAGGTAATAAGGCATAGAGCTGATAAATCATAGAGATCAAACTCATTATTGGCAATTCTTTGATAGCAAGCGTCGATATCGAAAAAATCACCATGAGCAGAATTTTTCCATTCCATCAGAAAATCTTTGTAAATACCGATTATTGAAAAATCAAGAAGCCGACTCGTGTAATATTTTCGATATTTACGGCGTTGCTCTTTAAGAATATCATTTTTTTTGCGGTCGCGAATGATTAAAGAGATACGATTATAGAGACGTTCGTCTAATAGTTCTGCTTTCTCGGTAATTGGCAAGTTTTGATGAAAATGTAAAAAATCTTTTATATGCTCTTTTGATATATAACAGCCATATTCTGTACGAATATCTTTTGCAGGTAAAATGGTATTTTCCAGCCGCTTTAAATAGGCGTCCAATGCTTTGATAAACGTGAAAGATGATTTTTTGGCAACATTATCAGCCGTTAAAGGAAGTAATTTATAATCTTGTGGCAATATATTTTCGCCGAGCAGTTCAAGGAAAAATTCAACCATTTCAAATTGCTTTGTATCGTGCACATCAAGGTCTGGCAGACTGTTTGCAATGTAGTTAAGGAGGATATGATTGCTTCCTAGAATACAAAATTCACTTGCCTTAAAACGATTGCTAAAATTATAAAGCAAATAAGAAATGCGGTGAATGGCAACCGTAGTTTTCCCGCTTCCGGCGACACCTTGTACAATAATATTATGAAAAGGTTTTTCGCGTATAATTTGATTTTGCTCTTGTTGGATGGTGGTGATGATATCGCTTAAAATGGCATCCTTATTTTGAGATAAGTATTTAATTAACAGTTCGTCATCAGTGACCGCAGCGCTATCATAAAAGCCGGTTATTTTTCGTTTTTCAATATCAAAGGTTCTTTTTAAAGAGAGCGATATGGGAATTGTTGTATCATCAATAGAATGATAGGCGCCGTCACCCAAATTACAGTCATAATAGATTGTAGCAACCGGAGCTCGCCAGTCCACAATTAGGATATCTGTTGCATTTTTATTGATGCCATGCTTTCCGATATAGAAAGAATGTGCTTCTTTTTCTTCCTTATCATAATAATTTATTTTTCCAAAAAAAGGACGCTCAATCACCGCCAAGTTTTTACTAAGAGCAGCAGCGATTTGAGATTGCAAGCTAATATTAACCGATAAATCATTATGAACCTCCACAGCACCGGCTTGATATTCGTTGTATAATTCTTCGGTTTCAGCATCTATTGTATTTTTTTGTTCTGTATAAGTGCTTATATTCTTCTGAATATCTAAAATCATTTGATCGAGAGCAAGCTGCTCTTTTGTGAGTTCTTTGGTGTTCATAAATCCTCTCCTTTTTATTAAACAATACAATTAGTACATGTTTACAGAATAATAATTGTAGCATAAAATTTAAAGAAAAGATAGAATGAAATCTAGTTTTAAGCAAATAAATCCATTCCCCTAATTGCTTCAAGGATATCACAAATATTAACGGTGAGAAGTGTAAGAAAGATGGACAATATTCCTTGAAAATAATGTGGATTTATTATAGAAAATATTCTTCAATAATGATATAATTTGATTATGAATAATTTAATGAATAAAAAAGAAGATGGATTTAGAGATGAACAGTATATCATAATACCAACAGAGACATTTTTAGAGTATGCCGAATATCCCCTAATTAAAGAATTATATTTGACAGATGTCGGTTTTTTTCCGAATGCCGCACATCATTATCGAGAAAGAGAGGAGGGAATAGAGGAGAATATCCTTATTTATTGCACTTCGGGGAAAGGCGTTATAGAAGTTGATGATGTTGTTTATGAGATTTGTGGTGGACAGGCTTTTTGCATTCCACGCCATAGGAAACATAGGTATTACGCCAATGCACAAGAACCGTGGAGTATTTTTTGGGTGCATTTTAAAGGGGAAAAGGCGATTTATTTTCCGATGGAGATATGTGATATTATTCAAATTAATTCCGGTCATGCGAGCAATCGGGTGATGTTTTTATTTGATCTTTTGTTTCGGGCATTAGAACGCAATTATACGCTGGGTAATTTCATCTATATATCACAGGTATTATCTTTAATNTTAGCGGAAGTATTCTTTCGAGAAAAGGAAGAGGAGATTAGCAAACAAAATAAGCATATCACTACAATAATTCGTTATATGTATCGACANGTGATGGAGAATATAACACTTACTGATATTTCACAAGAGCTGGATTTATCCAAAAGCTATATCAATGCTATTTTCAAAAAATATGCGAAGCGGGCGCCCATTGATTTTTTTATTAATTTAAAAATGCAGGAAGCATGTAAATTATTAAAATCAACGGATATGTATATCAATGAAGTGGGGGTTCGTTTGGGGTATGATGATCAGTATTATTTCTCCAGAATATTTAAGAAAGTGGTGGGGATGTCGCCGAAAGAATATAGGAATGGAGAATCCTTTCATTTTAAGTAATATAGTCCATCAATAGCCAATATATTGAATGTTAGAATCCGTCCTATTATGATATAATAAAAATAAGGGTTTTAAAAGCAAAATAGAAATTGCCAAAAGGGGCAGAGCAAGGAGGAAAATATGTCAATTAACATTTTGGATAACAAAGTATTTTTATTAAATACTGCAAACACATCCTACACTTTTTTTGAGGATGAAGAAGGGATTTTGACACATCTTTATTGGGGTAAACGACTAGATGATATTAAGGATCTGGACGCAGATACGATGGAGGGGGAACAAGGATATCATCCTAATATAGACAAAAAGCAGGAAGAATGCTCATCTTATGGAATGATGCGTTATAAGGAAGGCTCCATGAAAATAACGTTTGCTGATGGTGTTCGGGATTTCCGTTATCGTGTGATGGGTCATCAAGTGGATGGCAACCATTTAAAGATCACCTTAGAAGATGTATATTACAAATTGCGTCTTCATCTGCATTATATCGTTTATGAAGAGGAAGACATCATAGAACGTTATCGTGAAGCAGAAAATATTGGTACTGAAGAAATCATTTTTGAACGCTTTCATTCTGCGGAATATTCCATTTATGGAAGTGGTTATTCCAGTTTCAACTGTAACGGAACATGGGCGGATGAGTTCAAGCCATATACAGATTCTTTGAATGCTGGTAAAAAAGTATATGATAGCTTAAGAGGTTCCGTGGCACATGTTGGTTATCCGTATTTCATCATTCATAAGGATGCGGAGGAAACTACAGGAGATGTATACTTTGGAACACTGGCTTATTCCGGCAACTTTAAGGTGGTGGCAGAGCAAACACCTTACCGCTATTTGAATGTGTTAATTGGAATCAATGATACTGATTTTGAATGGAAATTAAAAGCGGGTGAAACCTTTAGAACACCGTCTGTATATGCAGGATATAGCGGAAATGGATTTGAAACCATGTCAAATAACATGTCGGCGTTTGCACACAACCATGTGATGCCAAAAGAAACTGCGAAAGAAAGCTTACGGGTCTTGTATAATTCCTGGGAAGCGACGACGTTTGATGTTACCTGTGAAAAGCAGCAAGCCCTTGCAAAAAAGGCGGCGGCGATTGGTACAGAATTATTTGTTGTAGATGATGGCTGGTTTGGAGAAAGGGATAGCGACCATGCGGGCTTAGGAGATTGGTATGTGAATGCTGAGAAGTTTCCAAACGGACTAAAGCCATTGATAGACTGCGTGCAGGAATTGGGCATGGATTTTGGAATTTGGATTGAGCCGGAGATGGTCAATGAAGATAGTGATTTATACCGAAAGCATCCCGAATGGATATATCGTTATGAGACGAGACCAGTATTAGAGGGGCGTTATCAGTACATGCTTGATTTGACTAATCCAGATGTAACAGATTATATTATCAAAGAAATAGATCAATTATTGAGCCAAAATGATATTTCTTATATCAAATGGGATATGAACCGAGCGATAGGAGAATGCGGCAGCAGTTATCAGAATCCGGAAGAGTATAAGAGTATCTGGCACAAACATGTAGAGGGCTTTTATCACATCATCAAAGAGCTGCGTCGACTACATCCAAAAGTGGAATTTGAGGCGTGTGCTTCTGGTGGCGGTCGTGTAGACTATGGTTGTATGAAGTATTTTGATGAATTTTGGACAAGTGATAACACAGATCCATTGAATCGTCTATCTATTCAGGAAACCTACAGCTATATGTATCCGATTAAATATATGCGTGCTTGGGTTACTGACGCGGCGAGCGGTGGCAGCAGAACGGTGCCGCTTAGTTTTAAAATGCATTGTTCCATGTGCGGAGCACTTGGCATTGGAATGAATCTCAATCATGCATCAGCAGAAGAACTTGCGGAGCTTGCGGAGGGGATAGCGCTTTATAAAGAAATCCGTGATACCGTTTTATTTGGCAGTTTAAGTCGTTTAAAGTCTTGCCACAAGGATGAATTTCACGCACTTTCCTATCAGAAGGATGGGCAGATGGTAGTATTCGCTTTCCTAATTCAACAGGCTAGAGGGCAACAGGAATATCTGCTGAAGTTAAGGAATCTAAAGGAAGATAAAAAATATCGTTTTATGATAGATGGAAAAGAATATCAAAAGAGCGGTGCATACTTGATGTATCATGGTCTGTTCCTGAATATGTGGGGAGATTATATGAGCAAATGCATTTTACTTGAGGAAGTGAATTCATAAAATTATAAATATAATAATAGAACAATAAAATAATGGTGCGACCCGATAAAGGGTACACCATTATTTTATTATTCTTATCATTTATGTGTTTATGCTTTGAAACCCGCCAGTATCACGGACTCTTTGGCTGCAAGTTCGACGTTAAAAAGTTCCCCTTTATAGCAACGGTCGCTTTCTAGCGAAGTGAAAGTAAGACCATGAGCGACAGCATCTAAACGCGTAGTATCAACAGTGATACTACCGGCATCGGGACTTAAGTTAAAGACTGCAATATAGAAAACATCGCCATCATCTCGTGTGAAAATTTTACTGGCACGATCTAAGGTGGCAGTTTCTACCGGTAAGAAAGTCTGTCCCTTGCGGGCGATTTCCATTAGTTTAGGTGTGAGCAGAGATTTTGTCCGTTCGATAGCCTTAGGGTCTTGATAATCATCACTCAGCAACAGAACTGTGCCAGCAATAACGGAGGCGAGCAGACGAGATTTTGCTTCTTCCGGTTCGGATACATCACGCCATACGCTCTTATATAAACAGGTGTGGTCGGGATCATTATATTCATAAATGGTTTGATTTTGCCAAAATCCGTAGGTTAAGGAATTAAGCATATATTCAGTATCATAAAACTGCCCGAAAACATCGCAGGAAATTCTCCGAGAATGGGCGAATTGATAAGGGAAAATAGGAGCGATGGAAAAGTCCACAAAAATATCTCTTTTGGCAGCTTCTGGGCTTAAAAAGCTCAACATATGTTTCAAACCATAGCAGTAGGCTTCAATACCAGTGGTAATCGTGTGGAGGTAGTGAACGCCCTCACAGGTACCATGCGACATAAAATCTACTTTTAGATAATCAAATTCCAAGTCAACGAGGAATTTCATCATCGCTTCTACACGGATTAGATTGGCTGGATGGGTTGGATCTATTGGATAACCTCCGGCGATAGGAGGAAGCGGATTACCAGCCGTATCACGTAACAGGATATCACGGTATGTATATTGTTCATTTGTATTTTCCACAATTTGATTGAAATCATGAGTCCAGCAGGTAAATGGCGTGTAATAGATACCAGCTTTTTGCCCCCGATTATGAGCCGTTTCGACCGCTGTTTTTAGTTCATCGGTGCTTAATCTATCCCAAAAAGCATCAAAATTGATATATACAGTGTCATCACTTGAAAATCCATTCTCTTGAAAAGCTTCCAGTGTTTCACTGGTCTTTTTAAAAGCATCAAGGGTAACATTGGTAGCCAAACATGCCCAACTGTTCCAGCCAAAAGGAACCCCGTGATTCCATTTAAGCCGAGGATAAATTTGGTTGTTGACATTTCCATATTCAATCAGTCCATCTCTAAAATCTTCATAGTAGCCAGTAAATATTGTTGGCGAAGAGATGGTAAGACCTTGCACATAGCCGTGTGGCATGGCTGTATCTCTAGTGGCGGAATCTGCCACACCGCCATAAATAGTCAGAAAACTCAGACTATTATGTCCGCCATGAGTTGTAATGCCGGTTTTCCACTGGTCATGAGTAACGGAGCCGATGACATAGCCATTTCTGCTATCCTCATCATAGGCAGCAGTTACTTCATAGCTGATGCCGCATTCCTGCATTTCTTGAGCTTTAAAACGAGTCCATTTGTCATTATCATAAGGTACATATAAAAGCCTTGCGGATTTTGCACCCTTTAAGGAAAGTACTTCTCCACTTAAAACGAGAGGAGACATTTGTCTGCTGCGGATAAAATCCTCACCGCTCAAATCTAGGCGGGATAAAAAGTAAGATTGCTCGGAGAAAAACCAGAATATCTGCTGAATATGCAAGTCTCCGAATTTGTGTTTTACCGATACCTCAACACCAGCATTTCCAGAAAAATCTGAAGCGGTTAGTTCAGTTTCAGCAGCAATTCCAATGAGATGCTTTTGAGAATAAGTCATGTCGCCATAGGTGTACGAGAATCCTGCTTTTTCTTGGGCTGGATGGGGAGAGTCTGGAAAAGAGAAGCGATAAAACTTTTCCCTCAAATCATAAGTAAATTGTAGCTTTTGAGTTGTTACACTGAGCATCTCCTCCGTTTGGGAAATTTGGCAATTATTGATTTCATTCATGTTTTTATAAGGCAGCAATGCTACCATCTCCTTTCTAGGGATTTTTCTTAAGCTAAACATAGGGAATTTTGTACTTTTAGTCAAGTTAAATGGAAAGAAGCGTGTAAAATTGATAAAAATGATGGAAAATGATATTTTCTCTGGGATTTATTTGGTTAAAATGTGAGTTTGCGATAAAAAATTGATTTATTAATATATTTTATAGTAGGAGAAGATGATAAAATAAGTACAGCTATATAAAAAGATTAAAAAGGGGGTCAGATGATGGCGGCAAAGACAAGCAAAGAAGTAAGGCTTGCAAATGGTTCAGCATCAGCAAGATTTAAGAGGAGCTGGAAACGACATAAGTTCTTATACCTTGCAGCGCTTCCAGGAGTCGTATGGGCAATTATGTTTAGTTATGTTCCAATGTATGGTTTATATATGGCATTTATCAATTATAGACCATCATCGGATTTTTTTACAGCATTCTTTCAACAGGAATTTGTGGGAATGTCGTGGTTTCGGTATTTTTTTCAAACGGGTGATTTCGCTCGTATTATGAGGAATACATTAGCAACCAGTGGTTTTACATTATTATTTAGTTTTCCAGCACCGATTATACTCGCAATATTGTTTACAGAGTGTCGGGGTGTAAGATTTAAAAAATTTGCTCAGACGGCATCATATTTGCCATTTTTTATTTCATGGGTAATCTGTGCGAACATTTTCCTAACTATGATGTCCAGTGAAGGAGTCATAAATCAGATGCTGCAGGGACTGGGTATAATTGAAAGCCCGATTCTCTTTTTCCAGAACGGACCATTATTCTGGGTGATTATGGGAATTGCTAACACGTGGAAAGGAATGGGCTATGGCGCCATCATCTATTTGTCAGCGATTGTTTCGATAGACCCAGAAATATATGATTCAGCAGCCATAGACGGTGCGGGTCGTTTTCAAAAAATTCGTTATATCACACTTCCTTGTATTATGCCAACTGTAGCTGTGATGTTTGTTCTGTCAATCGGAGGACTTTTAAATGCCGGATTTGAGCAGCAGCTTTTGATGAGTAATAGCACAATAGTGATGTATAGTGATGTTATTGATACATATGCTTATCGTTATGGTATTGGAAGCGGTATGTATTCTTATGGCACGGCGGTAGGTTTCTTTAAATCGGTTATCAACTTTGGTCTTGTAATGTGCGCAAATGCCTTTGTAACAAAAATCCGCGGACGAACATTAATATAGGTAGGAGGGAGAGAAAAATGGCAAGAGAAAAAGAAAAATTACCGCCCAAGGGTGGTATTGGTAATCGCTTGTTTGACTTTATGGTGTACTTTTTTTTAATAATAGTCGTATTCCTGTGTCTATATCCATTTTGGAATATATTCATTATGTCGATTAATGATGCTTCTGATACCGTGCGGGGAGGTTTATACTTAATACCGAGGAAACCGACATTGGAGAGTTATGTAATTGTATTTCGAAATAGTGAGATATGGCGGGCAACTTGGGTTTCAGTGTCAAGAACTATAATTGGAACGGCATTTTCCTTATTTTTTACAACATTGTTGGCTTATCCGATGAGCAAAAGGGATTTATTTGGAGGCAAGGTCATCAGCGTATTTCTTGTATTTACGATGTATTTTGGCGGGGGATTGATTCCTTACTATATGGCGTTAAAAAGCTATGGCTTGATTGATAGCTTTTGGGTTTATATTATTCCTGGTACGATAGGTGTTTATAATATGATATTAATTCGTATCTACATGGAATCCTTACCGGCAGAATTAGAGGAGTCAGCATTTTTAGATGGAGCAGGTCAGAGCAAGATATTTTTCCAGATTGTTTTGCCGCTGATAAAACCAGTGATGGCGACAATAGGATTATTTACGGCAGTGGGGCAGTGGGGCTCTTGGTTTGACACCAATCTTTATACATACAGAGCGAGTTTGAAAACATTGCAATTTTTGTTAGTTCAGATTTTAAATAATTACGATATGGGAGGAGCCAAGAGCAGCACCCAATTATTGGCACAAGTTGCAAGAATGACCAGTGTATCAAGTACATCAGTGCGTATGGCGACAGCGATGGTTGCGACTATTCCAATATTAATCGTATATCCATTTGTTCAGAAATACTTTGTAAAAGGTATGATGATAGGAGCAGTAAAAGGTTAAAAAACAAATAGAAGGAGGAAAAGAAATGAAGAAGAAAGCAATAGCACTAGCTCTTGTTACCGCAATGACACTATCCCTAGCGGCATGCGGAGGTGGTGGAACAACAGAAACAGAGACGGCTGCCAGTACCAATGCGGCAACGGAGGCAGCAGCAACAGAGAGCAATACAACTGATGATGGTTCATATGCTGGTGAACCAATTACTTTGACCGCATTTTACAGCAATGAACTTTTATGGGATACGGCAGTTGCAGCAGAAATAACTAGAAGAACAGGTGTTACCCTTGAATTTGTGCCAGTAGCAGGAGAGGCGGCAGAAAGATTGAATTTGATGTTGGTATCTGACCAAGTGCCAGATATCGTAACCATTGGTCGAGGGGCGGCAGCTAATGCAGAGTATATTGCAAATGGTAAAGTAATTCCATTAGACGAGTTGATTGCATCTCATGGACCGGATGTAGCCTCACAGCTCGGTGATACTGCCAAAAAAGTGAAAAATGCGGATGATGGCTTGCTCTATGGTATTCCGAGTTGGTTCCAAGACGAAGTAGCACCATCACCAGTATTTGGTTTTAACATTCGGATGAAGTATGTAAAAGAACTTGATTACTATGATACTTATGTAGATAAGGGTTATTTTACACAGGATGAGTTTGTGAATTTGTTGACTGAATGGAAAGAAAAATATCCGACCATTGATGGAAAACAATCGATTGCAATGGCGTTTAATTCTGAAAATGATGGCGATTATACATGGCCGTTTCGTGGAATGTATGGAATAAAAAGTGCATATGAAAAAGATGGTGTGCTATACGATATCTTACGGGCACCTGAGAACAAAGATATGTACTTATTTATGAATAAACTTTATCGTGAAGGTCTTATTGATCCAGACTGGCCGGTAACGAAAGAAACTTTATATGATGAAAAGATTGTAGGTGGTTCAGTATTGAGTTCACCAGCGGCGTACTGGAATATTAAAAATGATCAGTTAAGATTTGACGCAAACGGAAATGAAGATATTGATAACCAAATGTTCCCATTTTTAGTTGTTGCTGATGGAGTGGCAAAAGAAGATGCTACCTATGGGCCAACGAGTGTGCTTGGATGGAGCTTTACTTATATATCTTCAAGCAATCAACATCCAGAAAGAACGATGGAATTTTTCAATTTCCTAATGAGTGAAGAGGGACAATACTTGACACAATGGGGTGTTGAAGGTGTACATTGGGAAATGGTAGACGGTAAGAGAGTGATAATGCAGCCAGTTATCGATCAAATCGAAGCAGGAAAAATATGGGATTACATGCCGGATGAAGGAATCCGTAGATATGAACTGCTCTTTAAGAGTGGTGTGGCGGCTGACGGACAGAATTATGATTTAAACAATGCTTATAGAGATGCAACAGGTCAGTTAGAGGCAGTGGAAGCATTTGCAAGAGAATTTTTAGGTATTACAGCTTATGACACAACAGAGTATGATGATTTAGGGCCGGATTCAGGAACAATGGAAGCATTGATAGCGACAAAAGTTGATGACTTGAAAAAAGAAGCATTCCCTCAAATAATTATGGCTGGCAGCGAAGAAGAGGCGGCGGCTTTATATGATAAGTTAGTTGAGGATGTAGAAGCGGCAGGCATTTCTCAGATAGAAGAAATTATGAACGAGAAATTCAGTAATCGTATGGAAATTTGGGGTAATTAATTATCTGAATCAAAAAAATAATAATGTTCAAGAGGATGTTCAAAAAGCGGGTATTTTTTACTTGCTTTTCGGGCAGCCTCTTTTGTACATATAATAAGGGGGGGTGAATTTTGTGTTTAAAATAGCTATCGTGGAAGATGAAAAAATATTGCTGGATGATTTAGAAGAGATGATTGATTGGGAGTCTATGGGGGTTGAAGTGGCTTATACCGAACGAAACGGTGTGAATGCGTTACATCATATTATGAGGGAACCAGTGGATATTGTAATCACCGATATACGGATGCCAGTTATGTCTGGAATAGAGATGGTTCAAAAAATTAGAGAGCACAATAAAAATATACAGATTATATTCTTAACCGGATATGAAGAAGTAGGATATATGAAATCAGCGATGGGAGTTGATGCCGTATCTTATTTGTTAAAACCATTACAAGAGGAAGAATTAAAGCAGGCGGTTAAGAGGGCGATCGAGAAGGTAGAATTGATTAAGAATGCACAAATTGGAAAATTAAAGCGTCTTGAGACGGAGCTGATGGGGCTTGTCATGAATCAGGTGGAGCCAAAATTGTTAGAAAAAGGGGCTTACACGCTAGTGTTGGCTTATGTTAGTCGTTTTCAGACACTGAACCAAACCAGAAGTATTGTGGAAGTGAGTTGGATATTGGATAAGGTTCGGGAAAATTTGCAGAATTTTTTTCAGTATCGGTCGGAAAAAGTCATCATCTCCTATTTGTCCAAAGGACAGTTTATGATTGCCGCGGAGGATCGAGAAGGTTACATTCGTTATGGTGAGGTGGAGCAAAAGGAGTTAAATGAGGGGTTGAATAATCTCTGCCAGATTATACTGATTACAACCGGAGAAGATATGGTGTATGAAGCGGATCAGCTTTATGAGGCTTATCAGAAGATTTTAAAGCGTCAAAAAAATAGTTTTTATGAGGGGATACGTCCGCAAAAGGGATATAAAGGAACACTCGCACAGCAGAAAAAAAGGTTATGCCATGATATTCCCAAAATGACAGAAGTGGAGATTATGGAGCACTTGAGTGAATTTTTTGGGCAGATTGCAGATGAAAAACCAGAACGCACACAGGTTGTAAATGATTGTTTTGACATTGGCTGTAGTATATATGATAGTTTTCAGCAAAAATATAAACCGAACGGAATGTTATATAGTGAAAAAAGGGATATATCTGCGACCTTAGAAGAATTTGATTATCTTGGTCAGATAGAAAAATATCTCAAACAATTATATCAAAACTATGTACGGGCGGATAAGGATGTAGAGGATATTGGGGATGTGAGCAAGGTGGTACAAAAGATTATCAATCATATAGAACAGCATTATGCAGAGCCGATTTCGGCTGAGAGTTTGGCAGAGGAGGTTTATTTTTCATCTAATACCCTGCGAATTATGATGAAAAAGCAAACAGGAGATACTATTCATGAATATCTGACCCGTGTAAGATTGGAAAAGGCGGCTGAGTTGTTAAAATATCATGATAAAAAAATTGGACAGGTTGCCAAAGAGGTGGGATATGATAGTGCATCCTATTTTTGTATGAAATTCTCAAAGGATTATGGTATGTCACCGCTTGCCTATCGTAAAAAATATTTGGATAAGAACCATTGGGAGGGAGAATATAGATGAAGCGAAGACTAAAAAGTAGGTTTCGCATAAAGTCATTTTATAAGAGAATACTTTTGACGGTATCAGTTACACTAGTTACCGCTTTTGTACTATCCTCTTTTTATTATATTTCTCACATTCAGCGTGAGCTGGAGAACAGAACGATGGATAATCTGGAATTTAATGCGGTACAGTTTCGGGATACGGTTAATTCAAAACTGGCGGGCATCATTAATATCAGTAATTGGCTGATGACGAATGAGGAGTTGAATGAGAGATTAAATCATAACTATTTGGAGCCATATGAATACTGGGAATTTTATAATTACCTGACACAAGTATGCAATTCAATGATTCAGCTAGAGGATTCTATCAGATTGATTACAATTTTTACCTCCAATGAAACGATGAAAGAAGATAAGAAAAACATTCGCTCCATTAGCGAAACATTGAATAATANATTTTACGAAGCGGTTATGGAGAGAACNGGCAGTGTATTATTNGGTATGATGAGAGAAGNGGTAGAGCCAGCCTATTTTGCCTATAATGCTGTTTCAGACCCGAACAATATATGTATGCTGCGCATGGTGGATTATAAAGGTGTTAAGTATATTCTTATGATAGAGATAAAAGCGCAGTTATTTTTTAATGAATTCAGTCGAGAATCGGGAAAAGGCATGTATATTCAAGATGCGAATGGAGAGATTGTCATTTATTATGAGAATGGAAAAAATATGTGGGCAGCAGAGCTATCGCCTGAGATAACGGAGGGGTTACAAAAGGATAATATTTATCTATCAGAGATGCTGAATAACCAATGGAGTGTGGGTCTTTTTGTGGATCGTCGTGAGGTATTAGCGGATGTGAATAGAACTCTAATGAATCTGATTCTCACTAGTTTAACGATAACATTTATTGTTTTATTAGCGAATGTTTTGATTATCAGACGAACTTCAAAACAACTGTTAAAATTAAATGAAGCAATTCAAAAGGCTTACCAGAGTGGCGGCAGAGAAACAATGGATGAAAGCAAGGAATTGATGGACGAAGTGGAGCAGGTTACAAATTCTTTTGAACATTTGGTGCAAAGAGTTGAATATCTGATGAACGAGGTGTACAAAAAAGAGATACGGAATAAAAGTATAGAATTAGAGCTGCTTCATTCCCAAATCAAGCCTCATTTCCTTTATAATACACTATCCTCCATTGCCTCTTTGGCACGCAGATATCAGGATGAAAAGCTGATGAATATGATTATTTCACTGTCAGATTTATACCGTATCTCACTTAGTCGCGGTAAGGATATCATAACAGTGGAAAAAGAGATTGAGATGACAAAAAGTTATCTGTTCATTATGGAAAATAGATTTGAGAATCTGATTCATGTGGAGTTCAAGGCACAGGAAGATGTTCTGTCCGGATTAGTACCTAAAATTTTATTGCAGCCATTTGTGGAAAATTCTATTAATCATGCAATGCGTCTGGATCGGATATTAAATATTATTATTGATATCCGCAGAAAGGATAAGACTCTTATATTTCAGATTTATGATGATGGTCTTGGCATGGATGAAAAACAGCTATATGATCTATGGCACGGCGTGATAGATGATTCAGGGAGTGAGCATGGATACGGAATACCAAATGTTCATCGACGGATTCAGATGTATATGGGAGTGGCCTACGGGGTTGAAATATTGAGTAAGAAAGATGTGGGAACCAATATAAAGATTTCGATGCCGTTTTGGGATGAGCAAGAGAATACCAGTAATGGGGAATGAAAGGATGGAGTGATATGAAATTATGGTATAAGAAAGCCGCCAAAGAATGGGTGGAGGCGCTTCCTTTGGGGAATGGACATATGGGAGCGATGGTGTATGGAAATGGTGAGGGATTAATTGAGCTATCTGAAAACACCTGTTGGTCAGGAAGCAAAGAGCGAAAGGATTACATTCCAGAGGCACCTGCCAGAGTTGATAAATTAAGGGAACATCTTATTAACGGAGAACATGAAGAGGCGATGAGATATAAGGATGGACTCGGTGGTTATGGCAATAATTTTGGCACACAAGTGCCGCTGGGACGTTTCTTTGCCGGCTTTGTAGAGGCGGTATCTGATCTTGAACGTTCGTTAGATATTGTTACCGGAATCCATAGTGATCAAAATATAGTAAATGGAATTGCCATTACAAGGGAGACATTTCTATCTAATCCCGATAAGGTCTTGGCTTTGCGTTTTAAGTCCGAGGGTGAGATACTTCCCAAATTAAATATATGGATTGAGGGATATAATCAACCGTCACTCACATGGTGGCATGATAACCGCTTGGAAGTAAAAGGCAGGGCTTTAGAAATACAGCATAGCGATGGCCTTACCGGTGTTAGCTATGCAATGCTATTACATATGGATACGGACGGGGAAATGGTATGGAATCGAAAAGGGATTCAAGTCAGTAATAGCACTTACATGACGATTTATGTTGCTGCTCACACAGATTTTTTGGGAGAAAATGCACTTGATATCTGTAAAAATATATTGGATAAAGCAGTTTTAAAAGGTTATGAGGAGATGAAAAAAGCTCATCTTGAGGATCACAGTACATGGATGAACGCGTGTACATTCAGTCTTCCAACGGTATTAGAAAGCCAGCTTCCAACAGATGAACGAATTGAAAAATATGGTAAAAATGAACAGGATCAGGCACTCATATCGCTGCTCTTTCAGTATGGTCGTTATCTGTTGTTAGGAACTTCACGTCCGGATTCAACACTTCCGGCGGCTCTTCAAGGAGTATGGAATGATGACCGAGCTTGTCGAATGGGGTGGTCGGATGATATGCATCTTGATATAAACACGCAGATGAATTATTATCCAGCAGAGAATACCGGATTGTCCGCCTGTACTCTGCCCTTATATAAGTGGATTAAAGATACGCTGATGCCGGAGGGAGAACGGGTGGCAAAAGAATTATATGGCAAGCCGGGCTGGACAGCACATATCGTTTCCAATGCGCATGGATTTGCGGGAACAGGTCTTTTTGACAAGTGGATGCATAATATACTTTATCCCACTGGGGGGGCTTGGGTTACTACGCATATATGGGAACATTACCTATATACTGGTGACAGGGAATTTCTAGAGGAATATTATTTGGTTCTTTACGGGTGTGCAAAGTTTCTGGCATCAATCCTTATGGAAGAGCCGAATACCCACCATCTTCTTCCGGTGCCATCGTTTTCGCCGGAGAATCATTTTCGTTTGAATGGCGAGGTGGTATATGGAATGTGTGCTGGCTCAACTCACGATATAGTATTGACAAAATATATGTTCCAATGTGTTATCGAAGCATCAAAAGTATTACACAAAGAAGATGATTTTGTGGCTGAACTGCCCCAGTTGCTGGCAAAACTTCCGCCATTTGAAATTGGTAAACATGGACAGCTTAAGGAATGGTATTATGACTATGAAGAGGCCGATTTGGATCACAGGCATACAAGCCATGTCCTCGCCCTTCATCCATTTAATCTGATTAATCCAGAGGAGGAGCCAGAACTTGGGGAAGCGGTAAGAAAGACCTTTGAACGGCGACTTGGCGAAAATGCCGAAGATATCATATATGCGAACTGGGCAGGAGCGTTATTGATTCTTCAACATGCCAGACTTTTGGACGGTGAAAAGGCGGGCATCTTTTTGCAACCAATGATTAGCTATTTAAGCCGTCAAAACCTGATGATCACTCATCAAGGGCCAACGACTTCTGAAACAGGAGGAATTTATGAACTTGATGGCAACACTGGATTTACCGCTGGAGTTGCAGAAATGCTGCTGCAAAGCTATAGCGGGAAGCTTCATGTGCTTCCGGCAATTCCGTCTTCTTGGCTAGAGGGGTCTTACACTGGACTGGTTGCCTATGGCGGGCATAAGGTGAGTGCAGCATGGGATGAAAAATCAGTTATCGTCGAGATACAAGCAGGGACTTCCTCTGATATTAAGGTACGATATGGTGATGAAGTAAAGTTAATAAAAGACAGTACCTCTGGGACAATCACCCGTTTAGAGTTTAGCAAGTAAAAGGAGAGCATAAAAATGCAGAGAGAACTTAAAAATTTTCGTTATGAAATTAAGGCGAGTGAGCGAATTTACCAAAAACCAGCCTTGGAGCCAAATGCTTTTCAAAGAGAGCAGATGGAGCGTCAATTCGGCATGTTTATTCACTTTGGAGTGAATACCTTTGGCAATGTGGAATGGTCAAATGGTGGAATTGATGCACTATCTTATCAGCCAACAGTGATTGACGCAGAGCAGTGGGTGCGCACCGCATGGGAAGCGGGAATGAATTATGTTGTTTTAATAACGAAGCATCATGATGGTTTCTGTTTATGGGATACTGAATATACCAATTATAGCATCAAGCATTCTGGCAACACAACAGATGTTGTCAAAGCAGTCAGCGAAGCCTGTGCCAAATACGGCATTAAGTTAGGTTTGTATTATTCATTATGGGATTGCAAGGAAGGATCTTATCAGAAAGATTTTGCAAACGGTTATATACCTTATATGCTGAACCAGCTTACAGAGCTGCTGGATGGACGATACGGTCAAATTGTAGAGTTGTGGTTAGATGGAAGCTGGGATAAATCAGTGGTAGACTGGCGGTTTGACTTAATCTATGATACGGTTAAACGACTTCAGCCAAGATGTCAGATTGGAATCAATCATACCGTGGGCGAGTATGTCAATGCGGCTGGTTTTCCCGATGAGTGCTGGCAGCCCCAGTATTATCAGTTAAACGATCCGCTGCGGATGTTTCCAAGTGATTTTCGACTATGGGATCCATATTGTTGTCGTGCTGATGATCCCAAAATATATACATTTGAGGGCGAAAATTATTACCTGCCCTTTGAGATGACGATTTGTTCCCGCGAAGGATTTAGTTGGTTTTATTCCAATATATATGAGGATAAACCCTATATACCAGTAGATAAGGTGGTGGCCGATTATAAAATAGCTATTGAAGCGAGCAATATGGTAGTCATTAATATGCCGCCTAATATAGAGGGAAAACTTGTGCAAGGAGACATCGACCACTTGATGGTAGTTTCTCGCCAGCTTGGAATTAATCGAAAATAAAAATATAGGAATCCTCCAATGACCATTTCATGGTAAATTGGAGGATTTTGCGATCCATTAAATAGGGAGAAGAGAGAAAATAGCAACAGAAGCAAAAAGAGTTGACGTTTCCTTGCGGTATCCTCTATAATATTTAGAAAGTAACATTTAGATAGGAGCCTAAAAGTGATAGAAGTTAAAGGGATTACAAAAAGATATAGAAAAAAGACAATTTTAGATGAACTTTCCTTTGTTGCAAAAGCAGGGGATTGTATCGGTATTTTAGGTTTAAATGGAAGCGGGAAATCAACACTGCTTGCGATATTGGCCGGTATGAAAAAAGCGGACAAGGGAGAAGTTTTTTATTATGGAAAAAATGCGACAGCAGATAGAAACATCTTTGCGAACTATACAGGATATGTGCCGCAGGATAACCCATTAATTGAAGAATTGAGTGTTTATGATAATCTTCACCTATGGTATGCTCAAAGCCAAAAAGATATAAAAGAGGCGGTCAAATCAGGGGAATTAAAGCGATTTGGATTGGAACAATACTTAAAGCTGCCAGTGAAAAAGTTATCAGGCGGGATGAAAAAAAGATTGAGCATAGCGTGTGCATTAGTAAATATACCGCAGATATTGATTTTAGATGAGCCGAGTGTGGCTTTAGATTTGCCTTATAAGCGAGATTTACATGAGTTTATCAAAAGCCATATACAGCGAGGTGGAATTGTAATCATTACAACACATGATGTGGGTGATTTACAACTATGTAATCAGATATATCTTTTGAAACAGGGGAAATTACAAGCGGCAAAGGGAATGCAAAAAACCAATGAATTAATAAAAGAATTGGAACAATAACAGAGGAGAGACAAAAGATGGAAGAGAATAATGTAAAGCGTAGAAGAGGCAAAGGGGTGTTTTTGGTCATTGTCTTATTTATAGTGGTTGGCGTAATGGCGGTAGCAAGTCTGGGGATGCAAAGTAAAGAAGTAATTGTGGCAAAGGCTTTGTTGCAAATATTTGGTTCAGATTCAGAAAATTATATGGAACAAGTCGTAGGAATAAAAGCGACAAACGAAAAAATGAAAACCCAATCTTATGAACAGGGTTTTGATTTTAATATCGACAAAATGGCAAAAATATTGGATCCGGAGGGCGATTTGTTTAAGGGGACTTATTTTAGTTATATTTCAAGTCGAGATGACAAGAATAAAAGTATGAGTGGAACTATGGAGATGGGAAGCAAGGACGGGGCACTTTTTAATGTTGCCACGTATTTTGATAGTGAATTTACGATGTTTGAAATACCTCAATTAGCAGATAAATTCGTGTCTTGGAATTATAGCATAGGTGATAAAAGGGAAGCTGAAGAAATAAAGATGCTGCGGCAGTATACGGAATCTCTCTATGAGGCTGCATTTCCAGATAAAAATGTAGTGACGAGACCATTGGCAGAACGCCTTTTCGTGGGGCAAGGCGGGAACACAAGCAGTTTAGTTACGGATTTGAAAATCACCGAAGCAGGTGAAAAAATAATAAAACTTGAAGGGCAAGAAAAAAAGTGTCAAGGCTATGAAATTTATCTTAGCCAAGAGATGTTAGATACATTTATTGATGATATAGTAAAAGGGATAATAGAAGATGAACAATATAAAGAGGACTATATCAATGCATTGAATTTATTTCAAATACTATCCCTTTTCGACTATGAAGTGAGCAGTGACAGCGTGCTAGAAGAAGAGTGGGAGATGTATGTAGAGCGGTTAGAGGAAATAGGCGAGACAATTAAAAAGATTCTAAACGGTATTACAATTAGCATATATGTGGATAGTAAAAATAATCCGGTCAGTTTTGTGGTAGAGGGAGATTTGTCTAATCCAGACAATAGGCGAGATAAAGCATTTTATAAGATAGAAATATTATATAATGGCGGAGATTATTTATACCAAAATTATAAAGCGAGCATCAGCATTATGTATGAGGAAGAATTTTTCCAATTAGATATTGAAAAAAAAGAAAGAGTGAGCAATAAGAGAATGACTTCAGAAACAACATATCTCTTTTTTGATCAGGATACAGAATATTTTGAGGGTTCAATAACGACGGAATTTGATGGTACAAACAAAGGATTTAAGACAAAATTATTAAGTACAGTACAGGTTGATGGTTTTCCATTCGTCTGTTATCTTGAAATAAAAGGAAATTATACAGATATTAAAAAAGGTGAATCCTATACAATGAATGCCGAGGATATCAAATTGAATATTAGCGGAATTAATGCGATAAATCTTTCCGGCTCTTATTATATGCGGCCATTGTCGCAGGCGGTAAAACCGTTTGAGGGACGAGGTGTCGACATTATGACAGAAGTTAATTATAAATTCTATGAAGAGTTGGAGGAAAATATGGAAAAGCTGATAGAAAAGATTGAAGCGGCATATTATTATTAAGATTTCTTTTATAAAGAGAAGAGAGTTAATGACGGAAAAGAAATTATGAGGAAAAAATATGTATCGATTGTTATATTTAAAACTTGAATTAAAAAGAGCCTTTACAACATTTGGTCAGATGATGATTGGGGCAATTACACTTATTGTATTGATAGGTATAATTGCCTTTTCCTCTACCAAGTTCTTATATCAAAATGAAACCATTCAAAGCATTAAAATTGCGATTATCCAGCAAGAAGAGGATGAGTTGGTTCAGATGGCCTTACAAATGTGGGAATCAATGGAAAGCATGGAGGGCATTAGTGAATTTATTTTGATGGAAGAGGAAGAGGCGATAGAAGCATTAAAAGAACAGAAAGTTTTTGCCGTATTGTTGTTTCCAAAGGATTTAATACAGGGCATTATGTATGGGGGGGGGGGGGGGGGGCGGCTATTTTTAAAGAAATGACCGATGCCGGTGCGGTTATGCTCGGTTCTACGCAGGCAGGAATTTATGCAGTAGGAGAGTATTTAGAGGCATATCATTTGGAAACTTCGATAAAAGAAGCAGAAGATTTTTTAAATAGAATTTATCTGACCAGTGTATTATATCGAGCGGATTACTTTCAAAATATAGAGGTGAGTGCGACAGGAGCATTGACGATTACTCAACACTACATTGCATACGGTGTGGTATTGTTTTTATTACTAAACGGAATTGTCTGTGCTAATATTTTACAAGAAAAGGCGCCAACATTGGAAAATAAGCTATATTTTTCAGGGATTCGCAGCGGGGAATATATCTTAACCAAAATTATATCCGTAGCGGCATTGCTTTGGAGTGCTTTAGTTTTGTTAGGCAGCATGTTAGCAATCGTTATTTATTTGGTCACGGGAAATATAGTGATGGAAAGCATTCTAGGTATCTTTCCCCTATTTCTTGTAAGTTTGGCGATAGCTTCGATTATTGTACTTATCTTTCAAGTGACAAGGGGGATAATCAGTGGGGTAATGCTTCTATTTCTTTCATCTATTATAATGACATTTTTATCAGGCGGTTTTTTGCCAGCAGCATTTTTGCCGGAGACAATGAGAAGTATAGGACGTTTGCTGCCAACTACGATATTAGGAAAGCAAGTAGGGGAGATAGTGACAAATACCTATACGCGTGTGACATTTTTACAAACTATATTAATCCTTATAATTGCTGGTATCATTTCGATGATTATGAGTAAAAGGAGGCAAAGATGAAAAAAAAATTGACTTGGTTCCTTTTACTTAGTAAGCGTCAGTTTAAAAGTATTTCTTTTATCATTCTCTTATTATTATTACCACTTATTTCTTTGGGAATAAGTAGGTTAGAAAAAAGGGAGTCAGAAAGCGGAAATATTAAGATCGCTTTGTATACAGAAGAAGAGGGCATTGCACCAAATATCATTGAGCAGCTTCTTTCTGATGAAAAAGGTTCTTTTGTTTTTTATGAATGTGAAAACATAGAGCAGTTAATCAATCAGATAGAGATTGGTGAGGCAGAAGCAGGTTATGTTTTCTTAGAGGGATTTGAAGACGAGTTAAGAACAGGCAGAAGAAAAGAGATGATTGCAGTTTACTCTTCACCATCCAGTATCTTGCATATGGTTGCAACGGAAATTGTATATTCAAGATTATTAGAAGCCTATGTTTCAATCGGTATTGAAATGTATGTGGAGCAGGCAGATATATTTCCGTTTGAAAATCTGGAACAAGTGAAACAGGAAATCCAAAATTCTCATGAGATGATCAAAGTGAGCGATGAAGTATATCGATTTGAATATAGGCAGATAGATACACAGATTACAGAAGAGGTATTTGATATTATAGCGGTCTTTCCGGTTAGAGGAATAATAGCGGTATATATTTTTATAATTGGATTATTTGCAGCAGTCGGTTGGTTTAAAGATGAAGAGATGGGAGTGCTAGGATTGGTATCGCTGGAGTTTCGCTTATGGGCAGATATACTAATTATTGGGACACCAGTGTTTTGGACTACTATCTCAGCGAGTATAACGCTGATTATATGTGGGATGAATAAGCAGTTGGGAAGAGAAATAGGGGTTCTATTTTTATACTCCCTGAGCGTAGTTTTATTTGCAAATGCGGTAAAATCAATGGTCAAAGATTTCATGCAGCTATGCGGCATAATACCGATATTGACGATAGCGTCTTTGATTATTTGTCCTGTATTTATAGATTTAAAGAGGATAATTTCGGCAGTGGGTATCTTGCAAAGATTTTTATTGCCGGATTATTATTTAAGGAATTTTACAGTTGGGGGCATTGGCAGTATTTTATATTTGGCGATTATAACTGGTGGCTTGATACTGCTCAATCAAATACAGTATCGTTTCAGAAGATAAGGAAAAGGGATTGGATATGAAAGAAGTTACAAATATTTATCAAATAGAAAAGCTATCCATGGCGGAAGAAGTAATCTCTGTTTTAAAGCAGGATAAAAATATCAGAATAGAACGAATTGTGTCAACAGGACAAGTGAGCGGGTGGTATGACCAGAGCGAACATGAATATGTAGTTTTATTGGAGGGAAAGGCCGCTTTAGTGTATGAAGATGATACTATGGTTGTCTTAGAAAAAGGCGATATCCTATTTATACCAGCTCATAAAAAGCATAAGGTAACTTATACGAGTGAACTTCCGGTTTGTATTTGGCTGTGTATTTTTTGGAGCGAAGAGGTTAGTTTTTAACGGAAAAAACACAGAAAAAACATAATTTATCCATAAAATTATCAAAAACTTTTAATATACTAACTATTACAGACAAAGGAAATTAGAACACTTAAGGAGGTATTTCAAAATGGATGAGATGGAAAATAATTTAGAATCAGGCTTAAATAATGAGGAACAAAGTTTTGTGACAAATATTTATCCAGAGCAGAATACGGTAAACTATACCTATGATGAAAATAACTACTATAACGGAAATAATGTGAAGCAACCCAAACCAAAAAAGGGAACAGGTAAAAAAATCATTTCTTTAGTTTTATCAGGAATTTTGTTTGGGGGAGTGGCAGGTGGAACATTTCAGGCGGTTCATTTTTTGACCAATCGAAATGAAAATACAGTGATAGAAATGGATAGTGTTAGCGAAACTTTAATATCCACGAATAGAGGATTGCCAAGAGTAGAAGCGCTGAATACTGGTTCGGGCAGCATTCAGGGAAGTGTGTCGGCAGTGGCAGAGAGTTCAATGCCTTCGATAGTGTCAATTACGAAAATAACAGTAGGGGAAATGTATAGTTTTTTTGGACGGGAAATGCAGATTCCAGGGGGTGAACATAGTGGTTCAGGTATTATTGTAGGGGAGAATGATACCGAGTTGTTGATCGTAACCAATAATCATGTGGTGGAAAATTCTGAAGAATTAACGGTGGTATTTATTGATGACAGTGTGGCAACCGCACAGGTTAAAGGAACGGATCCGGAGAATGATTTGGCGATTATTGCAATCAAATTAGAAGATATGGAGCAAGAGACGTTAGGGCAGATTAAAATTGCGGAGTTAGGAGTTTCCGAAGAGTTGGTTGTCGGTGAGCAAGTGGTTGCGATAGGAAATGCTCTAGGATATGGTCAGTCGGTTACTACTGGAATTGTAAGTGCGTTAGAAAGGACCCTAGAGGGCTTTGGAACATTTATACAGACAGATGCGGCGATTAATTTTGGAAACAGCGGCGGAGCATTGATTAATATGGCAGGGCAAGTTATCGGGATAAACTCAGCAAAACTGGCATCAACAGGGATTGAGGGAATGGGCTATGCTATTCCGATATCCACAGCAGAACCAATTATTGAGAATTTAATGAATCAGACAACAAGGGAGAGAGTAGCAGAAAAGGACAGAGGTATTATTGGTATCACCGGTGCAGATGTGACAAGCGATATTTCCAGTTTATATGGTATGCCGATAGGAATTTATGTTACTCAAATAGTAGAAGACTCTTCAGCAGCCGAGCAAGGCATGAAAAAGGGCGATATTATCGTGCAATTTGAAGGGATGACTATTGCCTCAATAGATACCTTGCGAAAAAGATTGCAATATTATAAAGTTGGGGAAACGGTATCGCTCACTTATGCAAGAGAAGAAGAGGGTGAGTATGTAGAAATAACAATAGAAGTGGAATTAATGGTGAATACATCTTCAATCGGCAGTCGGCCGGAGGAAGAAACAGAGAGTCAAACATGGTCAAATCCTTTTTCAAGATAATAAAAAGATAAGTGCATGCAAATGTCATAAAATGAGAAGAGAATTTTCATTTTATGACATTTTTTGCAATACCTGCTAGTGACAAATGTATCACTTTCCTGTATAATTTAAGAGAATTTTGTTGAAAAGGCAATGAGGAGGAAAGACATGGAATTGAATTTTAAAATGGATAGTGTAAATGAATATAGATATGTAAAATTGAGAAAATGGATTGTCGTATTATGGGGGAATGCAATTATTTTAGCAGGTATTTTTTTGAATATCATTCCGAGAAATTTAGTGCTGCGGGTGATGAATCTGGCGACTGAAAAAGGAATTGACATTAAGATGGAATACATAGATATATTGATGGATTATGGAAATCTGTTTTGTATTATAGGCGTCGCACTCATATTCATAACAGTATTATTTCCCTATAAGAAAAAGATAATAGTGACAAAAGATACCTTTAGCGTGATAACATCAAGAATAGAAAAAGTTTATCATTTTGAGGATATAAAGAAAATTGTTGATTATTATTCAAACGGGCAACGGGAAATGAAGATTCGTTTCAAGGACAAGAGAGGGGTTTTAACCATCAAGAGGCATAGAGTGGTAGATTATACGAGTTTATTTCATGATTTAAAAGAAAAGCAGAAGAATTTTGTTTTAGGCAGCAATTTTCCAGAGAATATTGAAAGTGTGAGCTTTCCGGTTTCTAAGCACATAAAAATAGAAAAAGGTCATTTGGTAGTGAAAGATATAAAAGCTGCTTTTTCAAAAATACAAGGATTTACAATTATTCAAGAAGAAGATACTTATAATATGGGGATGCAGATTGCCGTTCTTGGTATGAAGCAAAAGGTAATCAAGATAATGCCATCAGATATTCAAAATGATGATGCTTTATACGGTGTTTTGAGGGCGGATTAAGTGGAGAAGAAAATGAAAAAGTATATGTTAGCGATTGATCAGGGAACAACGAGCAGCAGAGCGATTATTTTTGATAAGAACACAAAAATCGTGGCAAAGGCACAAAAAGAATTGGTACAAACATTTCCAAAAGCCGGTTGGGTGGAGCATGATGCCAATGAAATATGGTCTAGTATTTTAGCGGTGTTGATGGAAGTTATTATTACTTCAGATGTAAAGGCGGAACAAATAGCCGGAATAGGTATCACGAATCAACGGGAAACAACAGTTGTTTGGGACAAGAATACAGGTGTGCCAATTTACAATGCAATCGTGTGGCAGTCCAGACAGACCGCAGAAATATGTGATGAATTAAAAACACAAGGACATCAGGAGCTGATAAAAAGAAAGACGGGACTGTTAATTGATCCTTATTTTTCAGGAACAAAAATAAAATGGATATTGGATAATGTAGCAGGGGCGAGAGCGAAGGCGGAACGAGGAGAGTTGTTATTTGGTACCATTGACACATGGATACTGTGGAATTTATCCGAAGAGAAATGTCATGTAACAGATTATTCAAATGCTTCGAGAACGCTTCTTTATAATATATATGACTTGGTATGGGATAAAGAATTATTGGATGTCTTTCAGATTCCGACATCCATGTTGCCAGAGGTGATGGATTCTTCAAAAGTATATGGACATACGGCACCGTATAATTTTTTTGATAAAAGGATTCCTATTGCTGGAATTGCCGGCGATCAGCAAGCGGCATTATTTGGTCAGACTTGTTTCACTAAAGGAATGGTAAAGAATACTTATGGAACAGGGTGTTTTCTTTTGATGAATACAGGAGAAGAGCCGATTATATCCAATCAGGGACTTTTAACAACGATTGGGTGGGGCATTGATGGAAAGGTTAATTATGCTTTAGAGGGCAGTATATTTGTGGCCGGCAGTGCGATACAATGGCTGCGTGATGGATTACAACTGATAGATTCCGCATCAGATAGTGAACAAGTGGCAGCAAAAGTGGAAACGAGCGATGGTGTATATATGGTACCGGCTTTTGTTGGTCTTGGAACTCCCTATTGGGATGATAAAGCGAGAGGTGCAGTGTTTGGAGTCACTCACGGAACGACGAAAGGTCATTTAGTGAGAGCGACGCTAGAATCATTAGCTTATCAAACTAAAGATATTATTGAAGTGATGACTAAGGAAAGTGGAATTTTACTGCAAAAGTTAAAAGTAGATGGTGGGGCAGTTGAAAATAATTTATTAATGCAGTTTCAAAGTGATATTTTAAATGTATCGGTGGAACGCAGCACCATCAGCGAGACGACTGCTTTGGGAGCGGCTTATCTGGCTGGTTTAGCGGTCGGTTTTTGGGGAAATAGAGATGAGATATTAGCCAATTATACGATTGAGCGAACCTTTGAGCCACAAATAGCAGAAGCGAAACGCCAAAGTTTATATGACGGCTGGAAGCAGGCGGTGGCATCCACCTGTATGTTTCATAATACATAGACAGTGTTTTATAAGCATTACTTATTAAATAATAGTAAAATATATGAATTGAATTAATGAAGAGAATGATTTATACTGTCTAAGTAGGACAAGACGAGAAAAAAGTTGCAATTTCTTGACGTATTGCATCGATCAAAAAGGAGAATTTTTATTATGAAAAGAATGAAAAAGTTTTTAGGTCTTTCACTAGCAGTTGTGTTATCTTTATCTATGTTGGCAGGTTGCACAAGCAACAATGATACGGAAACAAAAGCGCCAGAAGCAACGGAAGCAGCAACAGAAGCAGGAGCTTCAAATGATGCAGCGAGCGAATTTAAAATTGGTTTTATCTATGATGGTGAAGTTGGAGATGGTGGATATACACAGGCTCATGATGATGCGAGAAAAGAATTGGTGGCGGCGACAGGTGTTACAACAATGTACGTGGAAGGTAGTTCATCTGATTCAGCAGCAATAGAAAAAATATGTGAAGATTTTATTAGTAATGGTTGTCAAATGATTATTGGTACAAGTTTTGCGTTCCAAGATGGTATGCTTGTAGCGGCAGAAAATAACCCAGACATCATTTTTGAACATTTTTCAGGATATTACTTAGCAGATAATTATGGAAATTACTTTGGTAAAATGTATCAAATGAGATATTTAGCTGGTATGGTAGCAGGATTACAAACCGAAACAAACAAGATTGGTTATGTAGCAGCATTTGCAATACCAGAAGTAGTTAGAGGAATTAACGCATTTGCATTAGGAGTACAAGCGGTGAATCCAGATGCAACAGTTGAAGTATCATGGACATCTACATGGAATGACTCAGCACTTGAGAAAGACGCAGCGACAGCTTTAATTTCAAAAGGTTGTGATGTGATTGCTCAACACCAGAATACAACCGGTGCACAGGTAGCGGCGGAAGAAGCAGGAGTATGGGGAATCGGTTATAATAAAGACATGGCTTACGCAGCACCGAATGCAGCATTAACGGCTCCAATTTGGACAACAAGTGCTTATTTAATAACAAGAGTAGAAGCGGCAATGAACGGAACATGGACTTCTGGATCTTATTTTGGACCAGCATCTGATAATGTGGTTGATTTAGCGCCATTAACAGATAATGTAAAAGAGGGTACAGCAGAGATCGTGGAAGCAAAACATAAAGAAATTATCGCAAATGGAAATAACGATGGTATTTTTGTAGGACCAATTATTGACAATGCTGGCAATGTGATTTTAGAAGATGGCGTAGCAATGGGTGATGGCGAATTACTTTCACCGGATACAATGAGTTGGTTAAACGAAAATGTAATTGGTACAGTACAATAAGAGTAGAAAAATAGCAGCAACTATGTTATGATAAAATAAAAAAGTTTTAATACATAAACCATTATAAAGCTAAGGCTTTATGATGGTTTATCAACTTGTGAGCAAGCCAATAAAACTTAAGGAGGAAAGAGGAATGCAAGACAGTTTAATTTCTGTGAAAGGATTAACGAAGCGCTTTGACAAAGTTATTGCGAATAATAAGGTTAACTTTGAAGTGAAGCCAGGCGAAATCCATGCATTACTTGGGGAAAACGGTGCGGGAAAAAGTACTTTAATCAGTATGCTTTCAGGAGTCTATACCCCGGATGAAGGAGCCATTTATATTGAGGGCAAGGAAGTCAATTTTGCATCCACAAAAGATGCGATTAATGTGGGGATAGGAACAATTTACCAGCATTTAAAAGTGATTGAACCGATGAAAGGGAAAGATAATATCGTTTTAGGACAAGAGAAAAGCTTGTTTATTTCCTATAAAAAGATATATGAAAACGCCCAGAAAGTAAAAGAAAAATATGGAATTGATGTAGACCTTGAAAAATATGTATATGATATGACAGTTGGAGAACGCCAAAATTTGGAGATTTTAAAAGTGATGAATCGAGGCGCTAAAATTTTGATTTTGGATGAGCCGACTACAGTATTTACACCGCAAGAAACGAAAAAACTTTTTAAGATTATGCAAAAGATGAAAGAACAGGGCTGTGCGATTATTTTCATCACTCATAAGTTGGAAGAAGTACTAGCGGTTTCGGATAGAATTACGATACTTCGCGGCGGCAAGACGATTACGACAGTGGACATAGAAGATGTAAACGATCCCAAAAAATTAACGGACCTTATGATGGGGGAATCATTGGATTTGGATATCGAGTATGTGCCGTGTAAGAATGAAAAGGTACGGTTAGAAGTGAAATCCTTATCTTTGGATAGTGTTGAACAAGGGAAGAAAATGTTAGATAATGTTGAATTTTCTTTAAAGCAAGGTGAAGTGTTAGGCATTGCTGGTATCGCTGGGTGCGGTCAAAAAGAGTTATGTGAGGCTTTAGCCGGAATACAGCATATTAGCGGCGGTGAAATTATATTAGAGGGTGAAAACATTACTGGATTGGATGCGAAGTCATTCCATGATAAAGGAATTTCGTTAAACTTTATTCCGGAGGATAGATTGGGAATGGGGCTAGTAGGTGACATGGATATGGTGGACAACCTATTGCTTCGGGAATATCAAAATAAAAAAGGGCTGTTTGTAGATAGAAAATCGCTTGAACCAAAGGCGACGGAGATGGTTGAGGAATTGGAAATTAAAACGCCGAGCATTCATTATCCAATCAGATATTTATCAGGCGGGAATATTCAGAAGATTTTATTGGGAAGAGAATTGAGTTTGAATCCTAAGATTTTAATTATGTCTTATCCAACAAGAGGTTTGGATGTGAAAACTTGTTATGCAATCTATGATATCGTAGTGCGTGAGAAGAAAAAAGGAACCTCAGTTATATTTGTAGGTGAGGATTTAGATGTTCTGTTAAAAATTTCTGACCGCATTATGGTATTAAATCAAGGCTGTGTATCTGGCGTTGTCAATGCCAAAGAAACAACAAAAGATCAAATCGGGCTGCTGATGGTGAGCAGTATAAAAAAGGTGGTGTAGAGTATGTCAATACAATTAATCAAAAGAGGGAAAGCGCCTTTGAAACGACAAATTATTATTAAGCTAATTGCAGTGTTGCTCGCATTTGTTAGTATTGGTATATTCCTATTATTTTTAAAAGTAAATCCGTTATTAGTATATAGGGAAATGTTTGTAGGGGCCTTAAGAGGTGCTTATAATATCAGACAGACGATCACAAAGGCGATTCCGATTGCTATTTGTGCATTAGGACTTTCAGTTGCCTATAAGATGAATTTTTGGAATATTGGTGCTGAGGGACAAATGTTTTTTGGTGGAATTGGTGCTTGTATTATTGGGTTATTTACTGGTTTGAGGGGGCCGTTGGGAATTATCGTAATGTGCATTACTGGAATGATTTTTGCCGGTATATGGGCACTGATTGCGGCATTATTAAAAGTGAAATGGGGAACAAATGAAACGATTATCACGCTAATGCTGAATTCTATCGCATTGAAAATCGTTACTTATTTGCAGTATGTAGCGTGGAAAGATCCAAAGGCGATGGGTTTTCCGCAAATTGCAGAATTTTCAAGTGATATGAGGTTGCCAAGCATTTTTAGAGTGAATATTGGCTGGATATTGACAATCGTATTGACGGTATTTATTTATCTATATATGAAAAAATCAAAGTTGGGTTATGAAGCGGCGGTAATCGGAAATAGCGAAGCGACTGCGAAATATGTGGGTATGAACACAACGAAGACGATTTTATTAACGGTATTTATGAGTGGAGCGATTTGCGGCTTGGCAGGTGTGATTCAGGCATCGACAGTCAATAGAACATTATCGGTTGATTTCACCCAGAATGCGGGTAATTTAGCGATTATAGTGGCATGGATAGGTAATTTACATCCTGTAATTATGGCGATTGTATCGGTTATATTCGCGGCATTAATTCAAGGGAGTGATACCATTCAGATGTCATTTAATATATCATCAGCGATATCAGAAATTATTCAGGCGACTGTTTTATTTTTTGTATTAGGTTCAGAATTTTTCTTGAGATTTCAGATTCGTTTAAAAAGAAAAAATACAGGTAAAAAGGAGGTGGAAGCATGAATTATATAACTGATTTTATAAGCATGGTGATTATTGCTTCCATGCCGTTGTTATTTGCGACATTAGGTGAACTTTTAACAGAAAGAGTAGGAAATCTCAATTTGGGTGTAGAGGGTATGATGTTGCTTGGAGCGATAGGGGGATTCTTAACTGCATTTCATACCGGAAGTTTTTCATTAGGAATTTTAGTCGGATTCTTAGCCGGAATGGCGGGAGCTTTCATCTATGGATTTTTAACGATTTCATTAAGAGCCAATCAAGTTGTAACCGGACTTGCCCTCACTACCTTTGGTACAGGGATAGCAACTGTTTTGGGAGCGAATGTAATTGGCGAATCTCTAGTGGGAAATACTTCGATATGGGCTAAAAATTTAGCGATTCCTTTATTATCTAAAATACCAGTAATCGGCTCGGCTTTCTTTTCGCAAAGTCTATTTACTTATTTCGGATACATTGTGGCTGTTATAGCTGGAGTCTTTTTATATAAGACTACCTATGGTCTAAATGCGACCGCGGTTGGAGAAGATCCAGCAGTGGCAGATGCAACCAGCATTAATGTAAGCCGTTACAAATATCTGATAACTTGTATTGGCGGCGGCTTGGTAGGTCTTGGCGGTGCTTATATGTCATTGATTTATGTGCCGAGTTGGTCGCGTAATATCATCAATGGTCGAGGTTGGATTGCGGTGGCACTCGTTATTTTTGTGAAGTGGAATCCGTATGTTGCGATCTTAGGCGCTACCTTGTTTGGTGGTTTATCAATTTTAGGTGCTTGGACAAACTTGTCTTTGACTATGACATATATAGTGGATACCCTACCTTATTTGGTAACAGTATTGATGTTGATTATAACATCAATAAGTAAATCGAGAAAATCAGGGCCAAGGTCTTTAGGTGTGCCTTATTTTAAAGAAGAAAGATAATTGTTTTATAGATATAAAAAGGAGAGTTTGGCAAAATATGCTAGTGTGGATGTAGACACTGATTGAATTTTGCAAAACTCTCTTTTATATATTTTTTGAGGATAAGATTTCTTTTAATGCATGAACGGCGAGATCTATTTCAGCGAATGTATTTTGATGAGAAAAGGAAAAACGAACGCTGCCTTGTTCGGCAGTTTGTAAAGCGTGGTGTATGAGCGGAGCACAATGAATGCCGGCTCTGGTTGCAATATGATAATCTTTATCGAGAAGAAAGGTTATCTCAGAAGCGTCGAGTGAGTTGAGATTAAGTGATACAATGGGCATTCTTTTTTTGTGTGAAAAGTCACCATAGATGGTGATGCCCTCGATATCGACTATGTTGTTATAAAAGTAGTATGTCAGTTCAAGTGCCTTTGTATAAAGTTTATCCAAGGTGTTGATTTCAATATATTCGATTCCGGCTAGAAGACCAGCGATACCATGAGCATTTTGTGTGCCGGCTTCCAAACAGGTTGGATAAAATGCAGGCATTTCTTTTTGGAAAGAATGACTGCCGCTGCCTCCAACAACGATCGGAAAAGGAGAAAAATCATCATTTAGTAAAAGGGCACCTGTTCCTTGCGGGCCGAGTAGGGATTTATGACCGGTAATACAAAGGGCAGCAATATGGTTTTCTTTCATGTTGATGGGTAACAAGCCAGCGGTTTGAGCACCGTCAACAATCAGCTTTAGGTTATTCTTTTTACAGAATAGTCCTACTTCTTTAAGGTTATATACAGTTCCGGTAACATTGGAGGCATGACTCATCACGATAGCACAGGTATCGGCTTTTAAGTAAGAAGAAAGCATATCGAAATTTAAAGCTCCATTGTGGTCACATGGCAGAATGGAATAATTATTTTTTTTATAAATAGGACGCAAAACAGAATTATGCTCCGCTTCGGTGGTGATAATATGACCCTCAAGGGTTTGGATGGCAATATTTAATGCGGTGGTGGCATTATTTGTGAAGATAACCTTTTCAGGGCTGGTATTTTGAAACATATGATGGAGTGCTAAGCGACAGTTACTAATTGTCCTATCAGCAGTCAATGAATTTTTGTGAGCAGCTCGAGACGGATTGCCAAAATTTTTCATGGCATGATGGACGGCATTATAAACACTTTCGGGTCGCCAGTGAGCGGTTGCGGCATTATCAAAATACAACATGGTTGATTTCCTCCTGTTTTTTCCTTATAATATTTTTAGGATAAAGGTTCTTAATAGATATTATAGTTTATTTTTTAGTAAAGGTCAAAAATAAAGAAATGCAAAATAAGAAGAAAAGGAGCCAGCAGATGGATTTATCAAATTGTACCTCAGGAGGTTGTGGAGCCAAAATAGGACCTGATGAATTAAAAGAAGTATTGAATAAAATTCCTACATTTTCAAATGAGAATTTATTAGTGGGGTATGACTCATCAGATGATGGAGCGGTATATCAGGTTACGGCGGATACTGCCATTATTTCGACGTTGGATTTCTTTTCGCCGATGGTGGAAGAGCCGCTTGTCTTTGGCAAAATTGCGGCCGCAAATGCGTTAAGTGATGTGTATGCAATGGGTGGAGAACCATTGTTTGCCCTAAATATGGTTTGTTTTCCAGAGAAAGCAGATAAAAAAATGCTAGAGAAAATACTGCAAGGCGGTGCTCAGAAGATACGAGAAGCAGGAGCGGTGCTTTGTGGTGGGCATTCTATTTATGATAAAGAGATTAAGTATGGGTTGTCGGTAACAGGTAAGGTACAGCCAAATAAAATTTTGAGAAACAATACTTGTCAAAAAGGTGATGTTCTAATCTTAACCAAGTCTCTTGGGGTTGGCATTATTATGGCGGCACATCGTGGTGGCTTGGCAAGTGGAGAAGCATTAAAGCAAGCGATATATTCGATGGAACGATTGAATAAGTATGCCGTAGAGGCATTTGGAGATGCTGAAATTCATGCTTGTACAGATATAACGGGATTTGGTTTGTTGGCTCATGTTGGCGAAATGGCTGGGGCATCTTGTTCAATACAGCTTGATATAGGACAGATACCATATATACCAGAGGCTTATGATTATGCGGCGGAGTATTTATTAACAGCCGCAGGACAACGAAATCGAAAGCATATGAAAGAAAAAGTAGAAGTGGATAAGATTTCATTTCCGATGCAGGAGTTGATGTTTGACCCCCAAACGTCAGGTGGGCTTTTGCTCTCGGTGGCAGAGGCGGACGCAAAACACTTGCTTAAGCGTATTAAGCAGACGGAGCCAAATGCAAAGATAATAGGACATGTGGTTGAAAAAGGTGATAAATTGATTACTTTTGGATAGAAGAAAGAGAGGTTGACGGCGAGGATGATGGAGATTAATATGTTAGGAAAAGCGTGTCCGATTCCAGTGATAGAGGCAAGAAAAGCGATTCAGGGATTGGGTGAAACAGGGGGCATCATTAAAGTTATTGTGGATAATGAAATCGCTTGTGAAAATTTAAAAAAGATGGCGGACGGATTGGGCTATCAAAATAAGTTTCAAGCGATAGGGGAAGAGTATTTTGAAATGGAAATTATCGTTGGTGAGGGCAGACAAGTCGAGGTAAAGGGGCAAAAGGTGACGCAAACGGTGGTTTCGATAGGACGAGATACGATGGGACAGGGCGAAGAAGCCTTAGGGAAAATTTTAATTAAAGGCTTTATATATTCCTTAACAGAATTAGAGGAGCTGCCATCGCATATCTTATTTTTTAATAGCGGCGTTAAACTCGCTTGTAAGGGAGCGAATACTATAGAGGATATCAAAAAATTGGAAACCCTCGGTTGTAAAGTATATGTTTGTGGGACTTGTATTGATTATTATCAGAAAAAAGAAGAATTATTGGTGGGTGAAATAACCAACATGTACGGTATTGTTGGTATTTTAAATGAAAGCAAGAAGAATATACAAATATAAAAAAGAGGATAATAAGATGACCTATTTATTTAGTCTGCCGAGTACCCATTTTGCTATCAGAGCTGAGCAAGTTTTGTTAGAAGCGTTTGAAAATGTTTTTGTAATGCCGCTTCCAAGTGCAATTAAAAGTGGTTGCGGAATATGTCTTAGGATGCAAGAGGAAAATGTGGATATCAGTCTTGATATTTTAAATAAAAATCAAATTCCTTATGCCTTGTATTATATATGGGAAGAAGCGGGCAAGAAGCGGTATGAATTGGTTTTGGGTGGAGAGCTGTGTCGTCTTCTTGACATCAGGAAAAAGGATATAGTATCCATTACAGGCTGCGGGGGAAAGACCACATTATTGTATAAGTTAGGTGAAGAGTTAAGGATGTTTCCAGTTCTTCTTAGCACAACGACAAAGATGTTTCCACCAAAGGATGGACAGGTTGATTATTGGTATAAGGAAAGCGAACAAAGTCTTTACACGAAAGGTTCTTTACTCGCTGGAAGATACTATATATCAGCTTATGACCAACAATTAAAAAAGTGTACAGCGATATCACCGTTGTTATTAAAGGAGATATATCCGAAATTTTATGCGGCGATTGTTGAGGCAGATGGTTCAAGAGGGTTGCCAATTAAAGGATATGCGATAAATGAGCCTTGTATTTTAACGGATACGACATTGACAATCGGCATGGTTTCGATCGAGAGTATTGGAAAAAGAGTTGGTGATGATGTGGTGTTGCGGACAGAGAAATTTTGTGACATGATTGGAGTTAGGCGAGGGGAAATAATTACCGCTACTCATATCGGCCAATGGATTGCCCATGATAAGGGAATATTTAAAGGCAGTCAAGGCAGAAAAATATTATTTTTCAATCGAATTGGATCAATGAGGGACGAAAAGATAGTAAAGGATATTATACAAGAAATACCAAAAGATTTTCAAATAGATGGAATAATTTACGGTTCATTAAAGCGTGGGAAATACCAACGAATGAAGTAAAGGAGGTGGGTAGATTGTCATATGATAAGGATATTATCTGTATCCGCGGAGGGGGAGATTTGGCAACAGGGGTAATTCAAAAGTTAGCCAGAAGTGGTATGCGGGTAGTGGTTTTGGAAATAGAGAGACCGACGGCGATTAGAAGAACGGTTGCATTATCGACAGCGATAGAGCAAGGAAGGTTTCAAGTGGAGGATATAGTAGGAAGATTTGTGAAATATTCAGCAGAGAATCTACAGGAGTGTTGGGAAAAAGAAGAGATACCGATTATTATAGATCCAGATGGTGAATGTATTCAAAAGATTTCACCAATATGTGTGGTGGATGCCATTTTAGCAAAAAAGAATTTAGGTACAAGTAAGGATATGGCGCCGATAACCATTGGCATGGGTCCAGGATTTGAAGCGCCAACGATGGTTGACGGAGTGATTGAAACGATGCGTGGGCATAAGTTAGGAAGTCTTATCTTAAATGGTTGTCCGCTGAAGAATACCGGTATTCCCGGAGAAATTGGCGGAAAGTCAGTGGAGCGAGTGCTTCGTTCCCCTTGCAAGGGAATTATTGTCAATCAGCTTCAAATTGGAGAGAGAGTAATGAAAGGGCAGGTAGTTTGTACGGTGGCAGGAGAAGAGGTTAGAGCGTCATTCTCAGGAGTGCTGCGGGGGATTTTGGCAGACGGTATGATGACTTTTGAGGGTATGAAGATAGGAGATATTGATCCGCGAGATTTAGGAGCGGATACTTGTTTCACGATATCTGATAAGGCAAGAAATTTAGGTGGTGCGGTTTTAGAGGCTTTTTTATATTTGAAAAGAAAAAAAGGGCTTTTATAAAATAGAATATTAAAGAGATGAAAAAGGAGAATGTATATGGAAAAATTAATTGTTAAAACAGACAAAGCACCGGGGGCGATAGGACCATATTCACAGGGAATGCAAGTTGGCGATTTGGTCTTTACGTCAGGTCAGATTCCGCTTAATCCGGTAACAGGAGAATTGGTTACAGGTGATATTAAAAAAGCGACGATACAGTCACTTGAAAATGTGAAAGCTATTTTAGAAGAGGCGGATACATCTTTAGACAAGGTGGTGAAAACCACTGTTTTTGTAAAGGATTTAAAGGACTTTGCGGCGGTAAATGAGGTTTATGGTTCTTATTTTACAGTTAATCAGCCGGCACGTTCTTGTGTGGAAGTGAGTCGCTTACCAATGGATTCTTTGGTGGAAATAGAAGTGATTGCGGTGAAGTAGGGAGAATGTGAGAATATCCCTGACAGTTGTTATTTTTTGTTATTCGCAAGTATAAATTCATACGCTTTGGGAGTATCAATATCAAAAAAAGATAATTCATCCTCAATGGGAACCGGAAAGATTTTATCGGGATTTCCTTTGAGGATTTTTCGTCCTCCAACATCACCCTCAATGGATAGGAGTTCTTCCAAATAACAAGCAGGGAATATGGTGGGATTGCGATTTATGCCGTTACAATAAGGAACGATAATTTTATCCGGTTGTTCTTTATGGTGGTGTAGAAGTGATTTTACCGTGGAGTCTAAAAGACAAGGTTGGTCAGCAACAAAGCACATAAAAGAATTTCCCTTATGTGCAGCTTGAACGCCTAATTTGAGTGATTCGCTTTGCCCTTTTTCTGGATGCTGATTGTGAATGAATGTAAAATTATATTCGTTTGCTAAATCGTTCAAAGTATTATCTTGTGCAATCAGTAATTGCTGGTCAAAGTCTTGGTTATCAATTAAATACATGGTTTTTGCTATCAACGGTTTTCCTTGAAAATCTAGCAAAAGTTTATTGGCATGCATTCTTTTGCTGAAACCTGAAGCCATTAAAATTGCCGTAATCATCATCTGTACCTCTTTTTAAAATTCATCATGCGAGATTAGTAATTGATTTTTTGTAAGAAAAGCCCTTTTGCTTCGGCGATGGAAGTCGTGATAACAGGACTTTTTGTATTGAAAATATCAAGTATCACATCAGCCTCTTCTTTATGTAACCCAATATCCATAAGAGTAGCAATTATCATTCGCGTCATATTATGCAAAAAGTCATTAGCACAGATTTCAATTCGAAGTTCATCATTGCTCTTTATGAAATCAATGCTATAAATTTCTTTTTCAGTAGATTTACTTTTTTTAACGGTTGAAAAATATTTAAAATCATGCTTTCCAATTAAGTATTTAGCAGCTTTTTTCATAGCAGGAATATCTAATTCATCAAAAGAGTAGTAAGTATATTTGCGTGTGAATACGCTGGGAACAGCTCCGGTAGCAATGCGATAGACATATGTTTTGGATTTGGCATTTAAGCTGGCATGAAAGCGTTCGGGCATATCCTCGACATTTAAGATTGCAATATCCATTGGCAGAAAACGATTTAAGTAATTCTTGATCTCATAAGGCTTTAAAGCTATATTCTCTTTAAAATTAGCCACCTGTTCATAAGCATGTACACCATTTTCAGTACGGCAGCCACAATTTAATTCCACCTCATGTCCAACCATTTTATTTAATACTTCGGTAATTTTAGTTTCGATAGTATTGTTTGTTTCATCTTTTCCTAAACGTTGCCAGCCACTATAGCGTGAACCGTCGTATTCTATCGTTAATTTAATATTTCTCATGAAAACCTCCATTGTCCATTCATATTTAGTGAGTGGTTTCATCATATCATGAAAGATAATGTTTCGTAAATGTTTTTCATGAGATTATCAAAATAATTGGATTGCTGGGAGAAGATAAATAATATATAATGAAATAGTCAGAAATACTGAAAAAGGGGATATTATAAATGATAAATCAGCTATACGAACAAGTGTTAGCGGGAATAGATGTTAGAAAAAATTTAATAAATATAAAAGAAGCATTAAAAGATGCTGGAAATAAAAGTGCTTTTCGCTATCTATTAGCGGATAATTTTGCCGAACTTATCAAGCTTTTAAATCATGAGGATGCAAAAGTTAGAAAGAATGTAGCATTAATTTTAGGGGAAATGGGAAGTGGAGAATTAGCTTCGGTGTTGTTTGAGGCATATCAAAAAGAGGAGCAAAGATTTGTAAAATCGAGTTATTTAAAAGCGTTGATGAATTATGATTATAATGATTATCTGACGGAATTGAAAGAACGATATGAGGAGTTAAGCAAGGAAGAGGTGGAAGAAAATAATCAAAAACACATGCAAGAAGAAGTCAGTTTTTTGCAGAAAATGCTTTTGGAAAAAGAAAAACCAAAGCCTCATGTATTTACTGGTTATGATAAAAGTGTGGAGGTCATCTTGCTGAAACCGCTTTTATAAAGAGATAACAGCTTCACAGATTGAAGAGGGACAAGTGCAGGATATAGCGGCGGGACTTAGAGTGAAAACAAANAATTTGAGAGCGGTTTTACAAATCAGAACCTTTACCGAATTATTATTCACTTTAAAGTGTCTACCTTTAGATAAGGAGCCGCAGGTAATGGCAAAACAATTAAAGGAGGCAGGATTATTAGAACTTTTAGAAAGTTTGCATAGCAAAGAATTACCTTTTTATTTTAGAATCCAACTAAAGAATAGAATGGATTTAGAAAAACGAGGTTCTTATACAAAGCAAATCGCATATCAAATTGAACAGCAAAATAAGCGAAAATTGATAAATTCCACTTCTAATTATGAGGTTGAACTGCGTCTAATAGAGAATAAAGAGGGTAATTATTTTCCTTTACTTAAATTATACACATTAAAAGATAATCGTTTTGCTTATCGAGAAGAGGTAATAGCAAGCTCTATTTTGCCAGTGAATGCCGCTTTGATGGTAAATTTAGCAAAAAAATATTTAAAGGAAGATGCACAGATATTAGACCCTTTTTGCGGTGTGGGAACAATGCTTATAGAGCGAAATAAATTGTTAAAAGCGAATCCAATTTACGGGATAGAGATTTTCCAAGATGCGATAGAAAAGGCGAGAAGAAACACAAGGAAAGATAGAACCATTATCAATTATATTCAGAGGGACTTTTTTGATTTTGGGCATGATTATTATTTTGATGAGATTATTACCAATATGCCAGCTAGGGGTAATGTGCGTAATAAAGAAGAGATAGATGATATATATCGAAAGTTTTTCCCTAAGGCGGATGAACTTTTGCAAAACAAAGGGATTATTCTTCTTTATTCTAATGAACGAGAATTACTGAAAAAGAATTTGCAGGCACATGCTAATTTTCAGATGCTAGAAGAATTTATAATAGATGAAAGAAATAAGACGTATTTATTTGTAATAGAAAAATTATAAAAAAATATTTTTAGAAGAATAATGCTTGAAAGATATCGCTAGATATTGTAATATTATGAAGTAAAGCTATATGACTGACGGATAAGTAGGGATACCTACAGGGAGTATAGCGAAGTAATCAATTTGAGCCGACCGTCTGGGCAACCACTGTATGAAAATATAGGGTTACCTGGGCGTTTTTTGATTTATAAAGAAGTGGTAATTTTCTTTTGTACAGTATCCAATAAGAAAAAATCATAGGAGGATAAAGATGAGAGCATTAATCAGTGTATCAGACAAAACAGGAATTGTAGAGTTGGCAAAGGAATTAGTTATGCAAGGGGTAGAAATTATCTCGACAGGCGGAACGTATAGTAAGTTAAAGGAAGAGGGGATTCAGGCGCTGGAAATTTCCGAAGTAACCGGTTTTGAAGAGTGTCTTGACGGGCGAGTGAAGACGCTACATCCCAAAGTACATGCTGGTATTCTGGCAATGCGTTCTAATCCAGAGCATATGAAACAGATTGCTGATTTGAATATTGAAACAATAGATTTTGTGATTGTAAATCTATATCCTTTTAAATCAACGATTTTAAAAGAGGGTGTTACAAGAGGTGAAGCGGTGGAGAACATTGATATTGGCGGGCCAACAATGCTTCGTTCGGCGGCAAAGAATTATCAGGATGTGGCTGTTGTAGTGGATCCAAGGGATTATAATAAGATTTTAGAGGAACTAAAAGCGGAGGGCGGTATATCTTTGGATACCAAGTTTTATCTGATGCAGAAAGTGTTTATGCACACTTCAAATTATGATACAATGATTGCCGATTATTTGAAAAAAGAAAGAAAAGATTATAGCTTATCAGAAACACTCACGATGACATTTGAAAAGGTTGCGGATATGAGATATGGAGAAAATCCCCATCAAAAGGCGGCTTTTTATCGGGAAGTAGGAAAACAGACAGGGTCTTTGGTTGACGCAGTACAATTAAACGGAAAAGAGTTATCTTTTAATAATATCAATGACACAAATGGTGCGTTGGAATTGTTAAAGGAGTATGTTGAGCCAACAGTAGTAGCTTGTAAGCACGGGAATCCTTGTGGTGTAGGAAGTGCGAAAGATATATTTGCAGCGTGGGGAAAAGCATATAAAGCTGATCCAACCTCGGTGTTTGGTGGAATAGTGACATTGAATCAAACTGTAACAAAAGATTTGGCGGAAGAATTAAAAGCGATTTTTCTGGAAGTGATTGTAGCACCAGATTATGAAGAGGCGGCATTGGAAATATTAAGGCAAAAGAAAAACTTACGTGTATTAAAATTAGCAGATATAGAAGTTCCTCAAAACGAAAACGCATTTGATTTGAAAAAGGTAAATGGCGGATTGATTGTACAGACAATAGATAGCAAATTATTGGGTGAGGATGGCATTAATGTAGTTACAAAAACCGTGCCAACAGAAACTGAGATGGAAGATTTAATGTTTGCTTGGAAGATGGTAAAAGCGGTTAAGTCAAATGGAATTGCTTTGGCAAAGGATAAACAGTCCATTGGAATTGGACCAGGGCAGGTAAACAGAATTTGGGCGACTAAGCAGTCGATAGAACATGCACAGGAGCTGTTAGGAAATAAGATAACAAAGGGAGCGGTATTGGCATCAGACGCATTCTTTCCATTTTCTGATTGTGTGGAAGAAGCACATAAGGCTGGTATAAAAGCAATTATTCAGCCGGGTGGATCAGTAAAAGATCAAGATTCAATAGATAAATGTAATGAATATCAAATTGCGATGGTATTTACAGGAATGAGACATTTTAAGCATTAATATAAAGAGTAATAAAATAATGGGGTTGTCGGATAATACCGAATTCTAGCCCTGTCAGTAAAAAACAGGAGCAATCTCAGTGTTATCAGTATTACCTGATATTGCTGGGATTATTTTTGTGTGCCAGACATGGCATTAATCTAGTTGCTGAAAGTCCAGCCACGGGTATTTACCGCCAAGTGTAGTGAACAAGTTGGTAGGGTAAGGTTGTAAAGCAAACCAAAGCCCCAAAGGTAAACGTAAACAGAAGTGATTCTACCCCTATTTAAGGGACTATTCTATTTTCCGACAACCGCTTTTGGGGGTTATTTATCAGGAGTGGGTTAATAATGGAAAGGTGAATATGTATTTTTATTGAAAAGTTGATGAAAAACTTATTTGATAGTTTTATAAAAACTAAAATAATAAATATTTTAATATTGAACATTGATACAATGCGATTGCAATATAAATTGCAAAACACATATATAAATGATATAATTTATGAAAGAAAATTGTTTATGTGAAGTGAAAGTCTTTTGAATTGTTATTCTTATGAAATGAAGAAGTAAACATAAGAGAACATAGAACCTTAATAGGAATGTAGGCAACAGAAAGGAGTGAACTAACATGGGAAGAAAAATATATCCTGCGGAGTTACAGGTATTATCGAATAGTATACAGGCTGAGTCAGATGAGAATTTACAGCATTTGGAGAGCATTTTAACTAAGATAGAGAACTTTGAAAATGAGGGAAACCTACAAGGAACGGCTTGGAGTGGAAAAAAAGGCGAACTAAATGCTCAGAAACAGGTTATGAGAGGTTTAATCAGTGCTTATGATATGATGCGTACAGATGCGGCAGCGGCGGTGAGCCGTGGAG
>JGI994J12354_10000298_pt1 | contig 49008 bp, 49 predicted proteins | sample IntmicLarv3ML3BL_FD_12354 | JGI IMG/M metagenome (IMG submission 12354) | reverse complement strand
ACAGAAGTTAAGCATTTGTACGGCGACAATAGCTAGGCTTGCCCTAGTGAAGATAGCACGTTGCCGGTTCGTTTCCTTTGCCATCCTTTATCGATGGCTTTTTTTTATAAAGTTTGAATAATGTTATTTGGATAGAGATGTTGTATAATTAAAAAGGTGGACAAAATGATAACAAAAAAAGTTTCAACTGCTTCTCGAAAAGAGACCATTACCTTTGCAAAAGCACTTGGTGAGCTTATTAATGAGCCCATCACTATTCTTTTGCGCGGCGAATTAGCAGCGGGGAAAACTACTTTTGTTCAAGGGTTAGCATTAGGCCTAGAAGTTACTGCTAAAGTTAGTAGCCCTACTTTTACTATCATGAAAGTATATCAAGGTAGGTTGGCAATATATCATCTGGATTGTTATCGTTTGGAGGGTATTAGTCAGGATTTAGGTTTTGAAGAGTACCTAAATGATGAGGGAGTTTGTGTTATTGAATGGCCAGATTTTATAACTCACTTATTGCCCAGGGAATGCGTGGAAATTGAACTAGTAGTTACTGGTGAAAATTGTAGAGAAATAACAATCAAAGCAACTGGTAAAGTATGTGAGAAAATAGTGGAGGAATTACCATGAAAGTAGTTGGGCTAGATAGTGCCTATAAGTTCTTGAATATCTGTTTAATTCAAGATGATAAAGTTATTGATACTTTACACCTTGAGTGTTTTAAGCAGCAATCGGAATGGATGATTCCTAAACTTGCAGAAATGATGAGGAAAAATAACTGGAAAAGTGCTGATGTAAATGCAGTGGTTATTAGTGATGGACCAGGAAGTTATACTGGGGTTAGGATTGCCATGACAGTAGCCAAAGTGTTTTGTTCCAGCATGAATATTCCTCTATATACCTTAGGAACCTTACAGTTATATGCAGGAACAAAAAAGAATGTCAGTGTATTAATTGATGCTAGGGGAGATAGAGCTTATTTCGCTAACTACAATGAAGGGAAATGCATCCAAGAGGAATGTGTGCTACCAATTGAACAATTGAAGGGCTATTTCGAAAATCAGCAAAGTCATAATGTAATTGGTGATGGATATTTGTTAGGTTTTGAAAGTTCTTTTGAAGATGTGAGTGAAAATTTTGTTGCGCTAAAAGAATATTGGAAATTAGTTGAGAACGTTGATGCTTTAGTTCCTAAATATCTGAAGAGCAATGAGGAATATTTGGTAAAATAGATGATAAGGCAAATGACAGCGGCTGATATAGCAGAAATCTCAATATTAGAGAAACAGTGTTTTAAAGATGCGTGGTCTTTAGCAGATTTTGAGTATGAATTAATGCGTAATCCCTATTCTAAAATGTGGGCATTAGAAGAAGATGGTAAGATAATTGGCTATTACGGAATCTGGTTAATTTTTGATCGCGCAGAGTTAACAACGATAGCGATTATTGAAGAAAAACGTAGTAAGGGCTATGGAAAATTGTTGTTAAGTCATGCACTAAATGAGGCGAAAAATGGCGGTTGTGAGTTTATGACCTTAGAAGTTAGAGTGTCAAATCAGTTGGCACAAAGGCTGTATATGGCTAACGGTTTTGAAGTAGTTAGCATCAAAAAAGACTATTATAAAAGTAATCATGAAGATGCTTATATGATGATGAAAGGACTGATCTGATGAAAGATATTTATCTATTAGCGATTGAAACTAGTTGTGATGAAACAGCGGCCGCAGTAGTTAAGAATGGTAAAGAAATACTGTCCAATGTTGTGTCCTCCCAAATAGCAATTCATAGTAAATTTGGTGGAGTTGTTCCTGAAGTTGCGTCTAGATTACATGTTGAAAATATTTCCCTGGTAATTAAGGAAGCCATGGAAGAAGCTAAAATAAACTATGATGGTTTATCAGGAATCTGCTTCACCCAAGGTCCAGGTTTGATTGGTTCATTGCATGTAGGAGTTCAAGCGGCTAAGACTTTGGCATTTGTCCATGATTTACCGCTTGTACCAGTACATCATATTACAGGCCATATCTATGCTAATGCATTTGTAGATGATATTGATTTCCCACTACTTGCGTTAGTTATTTCTGGTGGACATACAGAGTTAATATACATGAAAGAAAATTATGACTTTCAGATTATTGGTACTACGCAAGATGACGCAATTGGTGAGGCCTATGATAAAGTAGCTAGAATACTTGGTTTGCCATATCCTGGCGGACCTGAAATCGATAAGCTTGCTAAAATGGGACAACCAAACTACAAACTGCCAATTCCTAAAACTGACGAAAAATATGATTTTTCCTACAGTGGTTTAAAATCTGCTGTGCTACAAATGATTAATAGATTAGCTAGAAACGATGAAGAATTAGTCAAAGCGGACTTGGCATGTTCTTTCCAAGAAGTAGCGATTAGTCAATTGTGGAGTAAGGTTGAAATGGCTTTGAACGAGTATAAACCGAAGCATTTTGTAGTAGCTGGTGGCGTGGCTGCCAATAGCCGTTTGCGAGAGCTGTTTGTTGAATACATGTTGGCATACCCCGAGATTACTTACACGATACCACCGCTTTGGTGCTGCACTGATAATGCAGCTATGATTGGTGCTAGTGGTTATCATGGGTTTATAAAAGGTCTGCGCGCTGATGAGAGTATTGGTGCTAATCCTTCCTTACAAATGTAGTGTTCGCCAAACAAACTAAATAATTCACAAACTAGTGATTATATGGTAATATGTAAAAGGGTGAAACTAGATGGAAAATAAAACTGTACCAAAGGCAACATTGCAAAGATATCCAGTGTATCTTAAGGCCTTAAGAGAATTGGACAAGCAGGGTATTGATAGAGTAATGTCTAGTGAGTTAAGTGCTTATGTAGCCATTAAGTCTACTACTATTCGCCGTGATTTGTCATTTTTGGGCGCTTTAGGTAAACAAGGATTTGGCTATGAAGTCAAGTCACTTATAGATATTTTTAATGAGAAATTGGGTATTGATTTTGATGAGAAAATCATCTTAATTGGTACTGGTAATCTAGGACAGGCATTGATGAATTATAATCGCTGGCAGTATATAGTGGGCGAAATTGTGTGTGCTTTTGATATCGATGAATCAAAGATAAAACAAGAATTCAGTATACCTGTTTATCACATGGATGAATTAGAAAAAAGAATACCAGAGGGATGTCGCATTGCAATATTAACAGCTTCAACCTCAGTGCAGGAGACGGTTAATAGATTGGCGGATTGTGGCATTACGGGCGTAGTAGATTTCACTCATGAGCACATTATCGTGCCTAGGGTAATGAGATTTAAAACAGTAGATGTAGTAAGTGCTATTCAAGAGTTGGTTTTTGAAACAAACTCTATTAGTAAATGAGGATGTTAAGGGGGGCTTTTTATGTTTGAGTATTTGACAGTAAGAGAATTGTATGAATCAGTCCAAGCAAACGTGCAGATGGAAATTGATGGCATTGAGTATGTGCAACTGCAGGGATGGATTCGTACCAATCGACATAATGGACAAATAGGTTTCATTGAATTAAATGATGGAACTTATTTTAGAAATTGCCAGTTAGTGTACAACTCATCACTAAAAAATGTTGATGAAATTTCTAGATTATTAACTGGTGCAGCGTTGACGATCACAGGTAAGTTTAAGTTGACTCCTGAGTTGAAACAACCCTTTGAAATTGAAGTAACTGAAGTAGTTATTGAAGGAAATAGTTGCCCTGAATATCCATTGCAGAAAAAAAGGCATTCGTTTGAATATCTCAGAGAAATTGCTCATTTGCGTCCACGCACTAATACTTTTAGTGCAGTATTTAGAGTTCGCTCAGTGCTCTCGATGGCAATTCACGAATTCTTTCAAAACCAAGGGTTCATCTACGTTCACACACCGATAATTACTGGTAATGATGCAGAAGGAGCTGGTGAAGCTTTTACAGTTACTACCAGAGCGGATGACAAATATGAGGAAGATTTCTTTGGCAAACACACAAGCTTAACAGTATCGGGACAGCTGCATGCTGAAGCATATGCTTTAGCCTTTAGAGATGTTTATACTTTTGGACCAACCTTTAGAGCTGAAAACTCCTATACAACTAAACATGCAGCAGAATTCTGGATGATTGAGCCGGAGATTGCGTTTGCGGATTTAGAGGACGATATGAATTTAATTGAAGATATGATTAAGTCCTGCATCGATTATGTTATGGAGAACTGCCCAGAAGAAATGAAGTTTTTCAATGAAATGATTGATAAAACGCTATTAGAGCGTTTGAATCAAGTGAAAAGTGCCGACTTTAAAAGGATGAGTTATACTGAAGCGATAGAGCATTTACAGAAAGCGCCGCTGGACTTCGAATATACACCAAAATGGGGCATGGACATTCAAACTGAACATGAGCATTATCTAACCGAAGAAATAGTTAAGGGGCCAGTTTTTGTGACTGACTATCCTAAAGACATCAAAGCTTTCTATATGCGCATGAATGACGATAATAAAACGGTTGCTGCTTGTGATTTATTGGTCCCAACAGTTGGTGAACTAGTAGGTGGTTCCCAAAGGGAAGAACGCCATGATTTCTTACTAAAACGGATGGAAGAAATGGATGTTGCTGCTGAAGGGTTGCAGTGGTATACTGATTTACGAAGATTTGGTGGTTGTAAACATGCCGGCTTCGGAGTTGGTTTCGAACGCCTCTTGATGTATGTAACTGGCATGCAAAATATTCGTGATGTTATTCCTTTTGCGAGAACACCAAATAATTGCGAATTCTAAATAAGCGAAACAGATGGATTTAGCCATCTGTTTTTATATTAGCTTCTCCCAAAAAGAAGGTAGAAAAACTACCCTTGGTAATGTTAGAAAGGCTGACTACCAAACTAATAAAACAAACGAGGGCAAGAGCCAACGGTGGAAGATTATTGACCTAAAATCTGTTTCAGATGCGTTTATGTTTTTACAGTCCAATGGTATTTCTACCCTACCGGTATTGGGCGAAAAGGTGAATGCCACGCGTGGTGAATTTAACACCGCTAGGGAAAATTCGAAGCCTGTTGAACGGCGGCTGAATACATCATGCGTGAGCATGGTCGAAATGAACCGACTGTTACAAAAAACAGAGGAATGGGGTTGTAAACCAATCCCTTGTTTTTATAATAAAACAGCGGTTTTGAGTGATAAATCAAAACCGCCATATTTGCGAGCTCTATCTGTGAATAGACTATAGGACTACGCATTATGCTGAAGATGAGCGAAAACAAAATTCTAAGAAACATGGTCTATGGAAGGTACACAACTTGATTCAATGCTTCGTTATTGGATTATCCTGCCATCAGTTTGTGGCATAGAATAAGACAGCTTTTGTTTCACTCACCCAATTTTTTTGTTTTGTATGCGAATGTGAATAATAGCACTAATACCACAATGTTTGCCCCAATAACTATTATCGCCTGTGAAAAGTTTGCAGAAAAATCGTTCATGATTACATTCAACTGTTGTGTATAAAGGATACTTGCTGCTTTCTCAACTGTTTCGTTAAAGGCTGCAATCATAGGGGTAAATCCCAGTATCATGGCAATCGGCATACCAATTGCTGTTGCCGCTTGTTGATTTTTTGACAGGATACCGATAGACGCGCCAAGCACGATGGACGCAACGGTACTTAATATCATAACCGTTAGGAACTTTATCAGTTCAATTGCTGTAAAATCACCGATTAGGGCAAAAAACACGGATGTGACAGTTCCAGCCAGAAGGATGAACCCGCCTGTGCCAAGCAAATATTCCTGCGGTTTCACTCCTGCCATAACGAGGAAGCGAAGACTTTTACGCTCGATGTCTTCCGCTATAATACCCGCCATCGATGTTACAAGCCCCATGCCCGCGAAAATTGCCCCCATCATAGTGACAAACATATTGTTGGGTACATCGCTATTAGGCTTCGCTATTAGTTGCGTCATTATCAAGGCCACTGCGGGAAAAACCACAAACATCACCAATACCATTGGGTTTCTGAACATATCTTTCGCTTGCTTGACAAATATCGTCTTAGCACTTCTCATTCTATCTCCACCCCCGTTAATTTGATAAAAACTGCTTCCAAGTCCGGCATAGTTTTGATGGCATTATGGCGTTCACATATCTCGGTTGGAATACCCTGCTCGACGATTTCCCCTTTATGCAACAATGCTACATGGTCGCAGAGTTTCACGGCTTCATCCATATTATGGGTGGTAAGAAATATGGTCGCACCGTTATCTCTAAGGTTTTGTATCAGTTTATGGATGCCTCTTGCCGTGCCGGGATCAAGGCCACTGGTCGGCTCGTCGAGGAAAAGCACCTTCGGATCATGAAGAATCGCTCTGGCCAATGCCAGGCGCTGACGCATTCCCTTGGAGAGCTTATCAACAGTCTTTTTTGCATCGTTTCCAAGCCCTACACTTTGCATAGCCGTTATTGATTTTTTGCGGGAAATGCCGTAAATATCTGCAAAGACATTCAGATTTTCAAGGCAGTTCAGCCGAATGTATAGTCCGTCTTCATCCAGCATAAGCCCTGTTTCAAAGGGCATCACACCAATGCTGTGATGGCCGCTGTCTGCGTCAAGCTGGTTGGTGAGAATATTGATTATCGTTGTTTTTCCTGCGCCTGAAGGCCCGAGCAATCCAAAAATAGTTCCCTCTTTTACTTCAAAGGTCACATTGTTCAACACTGTCTGTTCGCCGAATCGCTTCACAATGCCGTTCATGTTTATCATGGCTCTACTCCTTTAAATGGATCAACTCCGAGGTTTGTGAAATAGCTTTCCATCGCCTTTGTTATAAAAGGTTCGATTGTGGACCATTTTTCATTCCACTGAGCATTATCCTTGTTCTCGGCAATTTTCATAAGCTCTGGCAGCAGGCTCATGTCACCGCCTGTAAATTCCGTGACCATGTCCCACCATGTTTTTGCGAGAGCTATTCCCTGCTCGCTTTCCGGCAGTATTTTGTTTTCTTGATATTCCGCTATTTTTTCAAACAACTGGCTCATGGTTGCCGTTATAGCTTGGCCGCTTTCCACAGTGAATCGGCTACGCAGCCGGTCAAGTGTTTTATTGTCAAAGTGTTTTATTAAGCCATAAAATTCATTTTTCATTTGCAAGTTTATTATAATGTCGGCATATTTACTAAAGTCTACCATTTTCATTTGCAGTGTTTCTGTTCGTAATGCTTCAATGGCTTGCAGCACATCTGATAAAGTCGATATTTTTTCTTGTACAGCTTCTACCTGCTGTGCAAGTACGGCTGCAACTTCCTCCGGGGTATCAAGAGACACAAGGCGCGTTTTAATGTCGTCAAGTGTAAACCCCAAATATTTCATAGATTGGATTTGATGTAGCCTGATTATATCCTTGTCCGTGTACAGTCTGCGCCCACCCTCACTTTCTGTCGATGGTGAGAGTATACCCTCTTTGTCGTAATATTGCAGCGTACGAACGGTAGTGTTCATCTTTTTGGCAAGCGCCCCTACTGTCATATACCCTTGTGGGATAGCTCTGTGTTTTTCCACAATTTCACCTCTTTCGTTTTCATTATAACTCATGACGCCGCGTCACGAGCAAGACATCTTTGGTTTTTTCTTATAGAAAAAAAGAGATATTTTATCGCAGGAAAGAATTATTTACCCCTGCATAACTAACTACCCGTTCTACGGGTAGATTGTTATTAAATATTCATTTTCATTTTTGTGAAAATATAGGTATAATATTGTTATGGAAAAATATATCTTAAAAACTAAACCTGATGGATCTGAGATAACAGTACGCGATTTGCAACTGGTATTGTTGGAAATGATGAAAGATATAGATACCATCTGCCAAAACAATCAAATTTCTTACTTGCTTAGCAGTGGAAGTGCTTTGGGAGCTATCAGACATAAGGGGTTTATTCCTTGGGATGATGATCTAGATATTGCTATGTCAGCCGAAGATTTTGATAGGTTTGTAAAGGTATTGAAAAATGAATTACCTAATGATAAGTACTTGTTTCATTGTTATCAAAACAACGATAAGTATAATGTCCTAATTCCTGCTATGAAAATTCGTAAGCGCAATACGTACATTAAGGAAGTAAATACCTTGCTAGAAAATCGTTGTAAAGAGGATGGAAAAGACTCTGATGGAGTATTCATTGATGTGTTTATTTATGATTCTTGTAGCAAAAGCAAGATTTTGGATTTGCCTTTGCGTTTACTAAATCTTCTGTTAATGCCAATAATCATTCTTATTGATAACATTGGTGTTAACCCTAAGTTTCTTAAAAACTGGTTTGTTAGTAATGCTAGGTTATATGGCAGACTTAACAAGAAGTCTGAGTATATGGGTTTTGACTTAACCTGGAGTTTCAGAAGTCCATTTAAGCCATATGTCTTTAGAAAAGATGATATTTATCCCGTGAAGTATGTGGATTTCGAAGATTATCGACTTCCGGTTCCTAATAACCACCACGCCTACTTATGTGCTGTGTTTGGTGAGGACTATATGAAATTTCCTGATGTAGGGCACCGTTTCGCTAAGCATACTGTTGATATAGAGTTATAGGAGGAATTAGCAATGAGTCAAGTAAAAAGACGTAGAAAACTTCGTAAGGTAAAGTGGAAATCAGTAGTTGTATTAGTTGTTGCCTGTATTTTGGTAGTATACTTATTTACTAATTTAATTGGGATGTTATTTGGTAATTCCAAAGCCGATCCTAATGCTTTTACTGCATGCAAACTTTCAAATACTAAATTACAAAAGAAACTAGGACCAAAGACTTATGAAGGGTCTATGGCAATGCAAGATTTTGTTTTCTATGGTGAAGGCTTAACTCTTTATTCTGAACCTTACGCTCTAGATTCTCGTAATAGTTTTGAGGGTAAAACTATGATGTTGGTTAATGTGTGCACTGGCGATGAAATCGAAATAAGTAAAGTAGATAGTAGTCTGGATGGACAAATTCAATTAGGAGGATTGCCAGTAGGACTTTATGAAGTTTACATTAAGGAGAACTTGTTGATGAAACGGGTTTTTACTCCTGAGAAAATTACTGCGAATAATTCAATCTATACTGTAACCAGAAACAAGTCCAACAATAAAGTAGAAGTTCTTGCCAATGCGGCGCTACTAAACAATAAGGATTCTAAGGAAAATGTACTTGATAAAAACTATGTGTTTATTAATATCACTAAACAACCGCTTCCAAAGGATGTTTATGATGTGGTGATTAATCCAGGTCCAATTACTGTTGATAATAAGGTAGATGTAAAAGTAGGTGAACTTTCTGCTCAAGCGGAAATGTACCGTTTAGCTAATAAAATAAAAGAAGGTTTAGAAAAAGAGGGACTTAAAGTGCTTATAAGTAGAAACGATACAGAAATATTAAGCACCTACGGAAAAGAAGGCACTTTGATTAAAGGGTATCAAGGACAAGCGAAGTATTTTATCAGTTTAATTATGTATAATGCGAATTCCTCAACAAAAGGAATGACCATTACTCACTCTTCATATACCTCGGATGTGCTGGCGAAAGAGATTTATACTGCTGTAGTTGATCAGACTGGTTTAAGTGGAAAAAACCAAGCTTACGATGTGGTCTCAAGTACGCCAATTGGGCTGTATGATACTGATGTTGAAATTCGCGAGGCTGGGGGAAGAGCATTAGCAGCAGCAACTTATTCTGATAGGTCAAAGGAAAATGATTTTGCTACAAATGCGCATGGTATGAATGCTATTTCTATTGAGGTATTTAATGCAAATAATGTGGTTGATATTGAAATTTGGAAAACTGAGTTTGACAAGATTGCAACTCAGGTATCATATGGGTTTCTTAAATATTTAGGAATAAAGAAATAGCCTAAGGGCTATTTTTCTTGAAAGGAGTATTTTGTGTTATATCAAATAAACAAAGGAACAAAGTCCTTTGGTCCTGATATAATTTTTGAAAACATTCAATTCGAAATCAAAAATAATGAAAAAATAGCTGTTATTGGACGAAATGGGTGTGGTAAAACAACTTTATTGAATGTTATTACCAAGAAGTTGGTTTTGGATCAGGGGACGATTCATCAAGCAAATAGAACTACTGTTGGTTATTTGAGCCAGCATGCTTTTGATGATGAAAGTCTGACAGTGCAACAAGAATTTGATAAAGTTTATGTTGACTTGTTAGAGCTGAAAGAAAAAATAGATATTATTGCTAAAAAAATGGAAAAAGATTATAGTGAAGATTTACTAGCTCAGTACGCAAAATTGCATGATGAATTTGAAAGAAGAGATGGTTATTCTTATCAGCAAGAGCAGCTCACTATTTTTACGAAATTCGGTTTTGGTTTTGAGGACTTGAATAGGCCATTGGCTACTTTTTCTGGTGGTCAAAAAACGAGAATAGCCTTTGTGAAGTTGCTGTTAATTAAACCGGATATTCTGCTACTAGATGAACCTACCAACCATCTAGATTTGACAACGATTGAGTGGTTAGAAGGTTATTTGAAACGCTATCCCAAAGCAATCGTTGTCGTATCTCATGACCGGATGTTTTTGGATAAAATTGTTGATGAAGTGTATGAACTAGAGTTTTGTACTTTACGGCATTATCATGGTAATTATTCTGACTATGCTAAACAAAAAGAACATGACATGGAAAGACAAATGGATGCTTATAAACGCCAACAAAAAGACATTGAGCGTTTGGAAGTGTTGATTGAGAAATTTAGGTATAAAAAGAATAAGGCAGCTTTTGCTCAATCGAAAATCAAATATTTGGAGCGAATGGACAAAATTGAGGCTCCAACAAGTTCAACGAAGAATTTCAAAGCACGTTTTCACCCTCGCATTAAGGGTGGGAAGAAGGTACTAATAGTTGAAGGTCTGGAAATCGGTTATGATAAACCACTTTGTGAAGTAAGTTTAGAAGTGCTACAAGGTCAAAGGATAGCGATTATTGGCCCTAATGGTAAAGGTAAAAGTACCTTTGTTAAGACCTTAATGGGGCTAGTTCCTAAGCTTTCGGGAGACTTTATGCTAGGGCATCAAATTGAACCTGGCTATTTTGATCAGCAATTAGCTCAGTTCTCTTCGACTAAGACAGTTCTAGATGAGTTATGGGATGATTTTCCGCAATATGATAGGACTCAGATTAGGACAGTGCTAGGCTCGTTTCTTTTTACGGCTGATGATGTGTTTAAAACAGTAAATATTCTATCTGGGGGAGAGAAAAACCGCTTATCATTGGCTAAACTAATGCTGCAACAAGGAAACTTGCTAATCCTAGATGAACCAACAAACCACCTAGATATTTTAGGAAAAGAAGCTCTTGAGAATTCCTTACAGGACTACGAAGGGACGATTTTATTCGTATCTCATGACCGTTATTTTATTCGAAAACTAGCAACTGGCATTTTAGTAATTGACGAGAAAGCGAAGTATTACCCAATGCGTTATGATGATTACACTGATCGTGAAAAAGATGTGGTAATTGTTGAGGATAAAGTGAAAGAAAAAAAAGAAAAGCAACTTGTTATTAGCGATAAAGATAGAACCAAAAGGATTCAACGATTGGAGAAAAAAATAGGTGAAAAAGAGCAAGAATTAGAAACGCTGAGGGAAATGCGTTTTGAGCCTGATTACTATCACGATTACCAGAAAATGAACGAGTTGGATGGACAAATTGATGATATTCATAATGAAATTGCCAAGCTAATGGATGATTGGGAAAAGTTGCATGAACAAGATTAGTTTGGGTACAATTGAGATTACCTATACCATTAAATACACCAATACTAGAGGGGTTAGTATTCAGTTTCACCCTGACAAAACCTTAACTATAAGAGCAAACAGAAGGTTTTCTGTTGCTCAGATTGAGAGTTTTATTAGAGAAAAAGAACAGTGGGTTGAAAAGCAATATCATAAGGAGCGCAATCTTGTTTTACCAAATAAGGACGAGGTTTTATTGTTTGGAAAAACTTATAAAGTTACTGGCCGACTAGGTGCTGTAAATGTTGTTGAACAAACAGCAAATGAAATCATCGTTGTTAGTAAAAAGGTGCTAACTGAAGCACAATTGATTTTGGCACTGGACAAGTACCGACTTAATCAATTAAAACAATATGTTGAGTCATTAAGGCCAATGGTAGAGAATGTTACCATGATTAAGGATGTTCAATATAGTTATCGAACGATGACTTCTAGATTTGGTAGTTGCATCCCTAAAAAAAAGAAAGTTACACTAAATACTCATCTGGTATCTTTGACAACTGATCAGATTCAAGGCGTGATTTTTCATGAGTATGCACATTTCTATCACTTAAATCACTCTAAGAAATTCTATGAAACGCTAGGTCAGTTTTTCCCCGATTATAAAATAGTTGAAAAGAAGTTAAAAACAGTGGTTCTCAAGTAATGGTGCTTTCATTCAAGGGTGGTTTATGATAAGATATAGACGCAAAAAAGTTAAAGGAGACAAATAGTTATGGGAAATTGTTTAGTTGCACAATCGGGTGGTCCTAGTTCAGTAATTAATGCCACTGTTGCTGGTGTGGTAAAAGCCAACCAATTAAATCCTATCTATACAAAGGTATATGGTGGGTTACATGGAATTGAAGGAATACTACAGGAAATGTTAGTTGATTTGAGCGACATGTCGGATTATGAGAATAGAGTTTTAAGACAAACTCCTTCCTCTGCTTTAGGTTCTTGTCGTTATAAACTAAAAAGAGAAAACACTGCCGACTTCGTTAAATTATTCGAAGTACTAGATAAATATGACATTGATACCATGTTCTATACTGGTGGTAATGACTCAATGGATACGGTTTACGCTTTGAGTGAGTATGCTGAAAAAAATGGCATCACCAGACATCGTTTCGTTGGTTGCCCTAAAACTGTTGATAATGACTTGGTAGAAACTGATCATTGTCCAGGTTATGCTTCAGCAGCAAAGTTCATTGCGACAACTGTACAACATACTTGGTTAGATGTTAACGTATATACTCGTGAAGAAGTCTTTGTCCTAGAAACTATGGGTCGTGATGCGGGTTGGTTAGCAGCTTCTAGTGTATTAAGTGGAAAAGTTGATTTGCTTGTTTTGCCGGAAGTAGTTTTTGATAAAGAGGTATTTTTAGAACAGGTTCGTAAATGTGTAAAGGCAAAAAACAAATGTTATGTAGTTGTATCTGAGGGTGTTCGTTATGCTGATGGGACTTATCTAGCGGCTGGTGAAGCAAAAAATGATGGTTTTGGCCATGCGATTTTAGGTGGTGCTGGAAATGCGATTAAGAATTTAATTCTTGATAACCAGGCAGCAGAAAGAGTTAAGGTTCAAGACCTATCAACGCTACAAAGATGTGCAGCTAATATGCAATCATTCGTTGATGTCGATGAATCGTTCAAATTAGGAATGTCTGCGCATATGCATTCAATGGATCCTACTTTCACTGGGTATATGGTAGGAACAAAACGTAGAGATACTAAAGAATATGATGTGGAATTCATCGCAGTAAAGGCGAGCAAAGTTGCTAACTTTGTTAAGGGTTTCCCGAAAGAATGGATTTTGCCAGAGTATCAAGGAATTAGCGATGAAGCTGTTGCTTATCTTAGACCATTAATTGTTGGTGAACCAACGATAATTTATGAACCAAATGGTTTGCCAGCATATGTAACACCATATTATATGAGAAATAAATAATTAAATTAGTAATAGATTAACAGGCTGTCAAAACGATAGCCTTTGTTATAGGAGGAAAAACAATGAACGAAGTATTAAAGCAATTACATGCTCGTAAAAGTGTTAGGGCTTATGAAGATAGAATAATAACGCCTGAGGAAAAAAAGGCTATTATTGAAGCAGGAATTCAAGCGCCAACAGCAGGCAATATGATGTTGTACAGTGTGATTGATGTAACTGACCAAGCAATTAAGGAAAAGTTGGCTGTATCATGTGATAATCAACCATTCATTGCCAAAGCACCTTTGGTATTAGTTTTCTTATCGGATTATCAAAGGTTGTATGATATGTTTACTCACAGTGTTGAAAAAGAGATTACCAAACCTAATGAGTCTGATTTATTATTAGGAATGGCTGATGCTATGTGTGCTGCTCAGAATATGGTTGTTGCGGCTGAGTCAATGGGCATAGGTTCTTGTTATATTGGAGATATAGTGGAAAACTATGAGCAAGTTAGGGAATTATTATCACTGCCTGATTATGCGGCGCCAGTTGCTATGTTGGTGTTTGGTTATCCATCTGAGCAACAAAAAACCAGAGAAAAACCATCTCGTTTTGGTATGCAATACGTTGTACATGAAAATCGTTACCACCATCTTAGTGTGGAAGAACAAACGGCAATGGTAAAAGAATCAATAGTTAATGAAACGGCTAGAGCATTAATCACAGCAGATAGCTATAGTAAGCGAATTTATGACGCTAAATTCAACAGTGTTTTCTCTGCAGAAATGAGACGCTCTACGAAGGAAATAATGAAAAACTGGAAGTAGTTGATAGTAAAAAAAGTAAACTAATTAAGTTTACTTTTTGTTTGTTTTGTTTTCCATTATTCTAAATTTAACAATATCTTGTATTAGTTCTTTTGGTAAGGGTTGGGCGTAAGGAAATTGAATAGCACCTTTTGAGGTTTTATATTTTGTTAATCTATCTAAAAAGTTAGCAACGCCATTTTCCCCAGGGTAGAAGCCAACGTGATTTTTAGCATAAGCAAAATGGACTAAATTGCCATGCAAATAGAAAGTAGGCATGGCCCAACTAATTTTCTCAGTTGTTTCTGGTGTTACAACTTCCTTGATTATTTGGTATATTTCATTCAGTTTTGTTTGCGATTCAAGTGGCCGCTCACTAATGTATTCAATTATCGGGTTCATGTTTAGCACTCCTTTAATTAATTATAACAAATTAGTAATGAAATGCTCGCTGTAAGTATGGTAAACTGTACATAATTTACATATTACTGATGGAGGAAAGGAAATGAAAAAAGTCTGGTATCATGATTCACCTGTAGGCAAACTTGGTATTGTTGAAGAAGATAATAAGTTAACACACCTGTTTTTTGATAATGAAAACAAAGCGGGTGATGCAGTTGAGGAAAAAGGTGAAATAATCAAGGAAACTATTAAGCAATTAGACGAGTACTTTGAAAAGAAACGCAAAGTATTTGATATCCCCATGAAATTTACAGGCACTCCATTTCAAGTAGCTGATTGGAAGGCCTTATCTAGAATTAAGTATGGGGAAACCTGTTCTTACCAAGATATAGCGCTAGCAATAAATAACCCTAAAGCAGTTCGAGCAGTAGGTATGGCCAATCACAATAATCCGATTGCAATTATTATTCCTTGTCATCGGGTTATTGGCAAAAGTGGTAAATTAGTTGGTTATGGTGGAGGGCTAGATAGGAAAATTTTCTTGCTTGATTTGGAAGCGAGTAATAAGTAATGAGTGACAACAAATATTTTTCATATGGTGATAAAGAAGTAAATTGGTTGAAGAGTAAAGACAATATACTCGCCGAAGCTATTGATAAAATTGGACACATTGATAGACCAATTAACCATAACCTGTTTGTTTCGCTTGTTGATTGTATTGTAGGACAACAAATATCTGCTAAAGCCCATGCTACGATTTCGAAAAGAATGCAGGAGAAATTCGGTGAGGTATTAACGCCAACTTCGTTGGTCCAGGCAAGTATCAATGATATTCAAACCTGTGGCATGTCGATTCGCAAAGCTGAATACATCCAAACAGTGGCTAGTGATGTATATAGTGGCAAACTGAATTTAGATGAATTAACAAACATGAGTGATGACATGATTAAAAAACGCTTGGTCGAAATAAAGGGTATTGGAGTTTGGACAGCTGAGATGTTGATGATTTTTTCCCTACAACGCTCTAACATCCTTAGTTATGATGACTTAGCGATTATTAGAGGGATGCGAATGCTATATCATCATCGTAAGATTACTCCCCAACTTTTTAAGAAGTACTTTCGCCGTTACACTCCCTATGCAACAGTTGCTAGTATTTATCTATGGGAAATATCAACTGGCAGATGGGGTCATGTTGATTTACAGCCGAAAAAATAACTCTTTCACTGGAAAGAGTTTGTTTTTCTTATGGCGGAGGAACTGGGATTCGAACCCAGGCAAGCTGTTAGACTTCTGCTGGTTTTCGAAACCAGTCCCTTAAGCCACTTGGGTATTCCTCCGTGTAGTACTTTAATATTATAGCGTACTTAGATATTAGTTATTTTATGAAAATAATGAAAATATTCATGAAAATACTATGAAAATATGTAAAATGTAAGTATTTTCATGCATTGAAAAACTTGACATCAGTTAACAAAACGGCTAAAATTCATATATTAAAGCATGCAAATGCTGTTTTGATAGAAAAGGGAGGAAAATTTTTAAATGAAGAGATTATTTACTTTAATTCTAGTCACTTTGTTATTAGCTAGCTCATTAGTTGGTTGTGGTGGTCCAACAGCAATTACATCACAAGACTATGGCTACGTATTTTCAAATGACTTAGGAAAAATGGACTATGTACTTAGTCAACATGCTGAAGATCACCGTTATAACGCTAACTTCGTTGATGGTCTTTTAGAAAATGATGCGACTGGTAAATATGTCCCTGCTCTTGCTGAAAAGTGGGAAGCAAATGCTGATGCAACCGAATGGACATTCCATATTCGTAAGGATGCTAAGTGGGTTACATCAACAGGAGAAGTATATGCGAATGTTACTGCTTATGACTGGGTAACTTCAATGCAACATGCTGCTGATTTCAAATCAGATACTATTGGTTTGATTCAACCTGTTATTGCAGGTCTTGATGATTATATCAACGGCGTAACTACTGATTTTTCAACGGTTGGAGTTAAGGCTGTTGATGAGTATACATTAGTGTATACATTAACAGATTCTTTCTCATATTTTGATACTTATACCACATATGCGATTCTATTTCCAATCAATAAGGATTTCTTAGAATCAAAAGGTCTTGGTTGTGCTTTAGGTAATCCTACGCCGAGCGATTGTACTTTCGGAGCAGTTCAACCTGATTCAATCCTATACAGTGGTGCTTTCATTCTTACTAACTTCACTTCAAAATCTGTAATTGAAATGAAGAAGAATGAAAATTACTGGGATGCGGCACATGTTTATATTAATAAAGCAACTTGGACTTTTGATGATGGTTCTGATCCATATTCAATTATCAATGGCTTTGAAGCTGGAACATATTCATATGCAGCACTTAGAGCTGACTGGAATGATTATGCTGATTACAAAGTAAAATATGTAGATAACGCATATATTACAATGCCAGACTCTGCAACATTTAATGTAGCATTCAACTATAATCGTTCACAATACAAGTACACAAACAAGAAAACTCAAGCTGAACATGATGCAACACATAAAGCAATAATGAACAAGAATTTCCGTTTAGCATTTATGTTCGCGTTTGACAAACTAAGTTATGTTCAACAAACAGCTGAAGAAGAAGTTGCAAAAACAATGTTGCGTAATACTTTAACTCCACCTGATTTTGTTTCAACATCTAATGGTTTCTATGGAGAATTAATTAGGTCTCATATCGATGAATCGATTTTCGGTGCTGATTTCGACCTAAATGATGGCGTTAATGCGTTCTATAATGTTGACAAATGTTTAGAATACATTGCTAAAGCAGAAGCTGATGGTGTTGTTTTCCCTATAACTCTTGACGTAGTAATTTGGGTTAAAAGTAATGCTCAAGGTAAGAGAGTAAACTCTATGAAGAACTCTGTTGAAGCTTCAACAGGTGGTAAGATTATTATTAATGTTCACCCATTACCTGAAGACATTTATTATGCTGCTACTTATCGTGGTGTAAATGGTGCAGCTAGTGACTGGGATATCTCCATTTCAACTGGTTGGAGTGCAGATTACATGGATCCAAATACTTACCTAAATATCTATAATGTAAATACTGGTGATATGATGATGGCAGTTGGTCTAGATGCAAAAAATTCTGAGTACTTTAATGCTAAAACTGATGATGCTATGAAAGAAGCAGGTCTATATGAATATCAAGCGCTTCTTGATGCAGCTGATGCTATCAAGGGCGACAATGATGCTCGTTATGACGCATATGCAAAAGCAGATGCTTGGTTGTTAAATAATGCGTTTACAATTCCAATTATGTGTTCTACAACTTCTATGACTGTTGCAAAAATCGTTCCATTTACTGCTCCTTACGCAGTTGCTGGTACATCTGAATACAAATTAAAATTCATGCAAATAGGTGAAGATATTGTAAAAGCTGCTGACCAAGCTAAAGCAAAAGAAGCGTGGCTTAAAGCAAGAGGGTAATATTCAAAGTATTCTTTAATCAAAAGGGTTGGAATGACTCCAACCCTTTTCTAAATTAATATGAAAGTAGTGGTGAAAAGTGAGAAAATATATATTAGGGAGACTTTTACGTTCTATTATATCTATTTTTCTGGTTGTAATGATTGCTATCATTATGGTCTACACTTTGGTTCCAAAAGATAATGTTTTCAATAATGATAACATGATTGCGAAACTAAATGGAAAACCGGACGAGAAGATTAGATATATGTATAACACGTGGCAAAAGTTAGGCTATCTTACCTTCGTAGAACAGAAAGATATGTGTCGTGAATTAGATAGTGACTACGCTGCATGTATGGTTGTAGGGTCTGACGCCTCATTAAAAGCAAAGGATTTTTATGAGCAAAAAGGCTGGACAGTTATGGAATTTCCGATTTCTAAACTGTTGTATGCCTCAAAAGATAAGCCGGTATCGAGTTTAGTGTTTGGTTGGTTTACGAATTTAATTAATGTTGATCATCCAGGCAGAGTTACCGATTCTGGAAATCCAGATTTAGAACGAAAAATTTACTTTGGGAGCGACCAAAATGGAATGCCTTCATTGAAATGTTCTGGTTGTGAGAACCAGTACTTGTTGTATTTAGATGGAAGTTTTCCTTTTATTCATCAAAATTTTATTTCGCTAGATTTTGGAATTTCGTATCCAACTTACAGTGGAAGAACAGTAGTGGCAGTAATCACTGATGAGCAAGGCGAAGCTGTTTCGCAACAACTTACTTTTCCTACGGGGTTGTCAATGTCATCTCCGATAAATATGCATCAGTGTAAGTATAAACCTTCAGCAACAATAGATAAATTAGACTTGAATAAGTTTACTGATAATTATGCTAATTGTAGTACCAATCAAGCCGACCCTTCAATGGTGGTTACTTCCTTCATTTTTGGAATTCTTGCTTTGATTGTTTCATACGCAATTGGTTTACCATCTGGAATTATGATGGCAGCACAAAAAGGTAAACTTTCCGATAAAATAGGATTGGTTTATATTAACTTTATGATTGCAGTACCATCATTGGCCTTTATTTTCTTCTTTAAGACAGTGGGTAATTCATTTTTTGGTTTCCCAGAAAAATTCCCTGTTTTTGGTGCCGGTGACATAAGAAGTTATATTTTACCTATCATTATTTTAGGTCTACTATCGACGGCAGGTTTGATGATTTGGATTCGCCGTTATATGATTGATCAATCTAGTGCGGATTATGTGAAATTTGCTCGGTCTAAGGGTCTTTCGCAAAACGAAATTTTCGTTAAGCATATATTAAGAAATGCGATAATACCAATTGTTCAAGGTTTACCTTCAAGTATTATCTCAACGATAAGTGGAGCAGTAATTACAGAAACAGTATTTGCTATACCGGGAATGGGAAAAATGTTGCCTGATGCAATCAATGGTTACAATAATCCGATGGTTATTGCGTTGACATTTGTTTTTACGACTCTCTCGATTTTATCGCTACTACTAGGTGATATTTTGGTCACTTTTGTTGATCCAAGAATTCAACTAGAAGCAAAAGGAGGGGCTCGTTAATGGAAGATAGCAGATTTACTTTCGTAGAAATTGATGATTTAGTATCTGAGAGAATTACGGCACCTCACTATTCTTATTGGAAATCAGTGGGAAGAAAGTTCTTTTCTAGCAAGGTTGCATTGGCAGTTTTCATTCTCACGCTGTTTGTTGTTTTAATGTCAGCGATTCATCCGCTAATTTCTGGGTATTCGCCAATGAAAACCCCAAACATAAACGATTTTGCGTTGCGTTTCAACCCTCCAAGTTTTAAATACTTATTTGGAACTGATGATGTTGGAAATTCACTGTTTGATGCCGTTTGGGCAGGAACTAAGAATTCATTATCAATAGCTTTTATTGCGACCCTTATTACCACCACGCTTGGTGTATTAGTAGGCGCATTTTGGGGTTATTCTAAAAAAATTGACAAGTTTATGATTGAAGTTTATAACGTTGTAGCTAACGTTCCATTTACACTTTTGATTATCATTTTGATGTACGTTATTGGACGTGGTTATTGGCAATTGGTATTCTCTTTATCAGTAACAACGTGGTTGTCTACAGCATATTTTATTCGTATCCAAGTTATGATTATTCGTGATAGAGAATATAACTTAGCATCGAGATGCTTAGGAACTTCTACTTCCCAAGTAATAATCCATAACATTCTACCTTATTTGATATCAATTATCGTAACATCTGTGGCCCGTGATGTGCCAAGTTTTATTTCTTATGAAGTTTTCCTATCGTATTTAGGAATCGGACTAGGTGCCAATACAGCATCATTAGGTCAGTTGATAACTTCATATTCTGCCTATATGAAATCTACACCATATCTGTTTTGGATACCGGTGGCTATTTCTGCGATAATATCAGTTTCACTGTACGTGGTTGGTCAGACTCTTGCTGATGCTGCTGATCCGCGTACGCATATGTAGGAGGTGTACAAGATGAGTAAAAAAGAAGTAGTTCTATCTGCTCGCGATATCGTCGTACAGTTCAGGGTGAGAGAAAGAGTTCTTACAGCAATTCGTAATGTTTCTCTTGATCTATATGATGGTGAAACATTGGCAATAGTTGGGGAATCTGGCTCTGGAAAGTCGGTTCTTACGAAAACATTTACAGGAATGCTGGAAACAAATGGAAGTATTCCCAATGGTGAGATTTGGTTTGAGGACAATAACTTATTGAACATTAAGAATGATAAAGAGTGGGAAGCAATTCGTGGCAAGAAAATTGCTACAGTTTTCCAAGATCCAATGACTTCGTTAAATCCGATTCTTAGTATTGGTTATCAAATCACGGAGGTCATCGAGAAACATCAGGGTAAAACTGGTCAAGAAGCAAAAGATATCGCCATTAATTTAATGGAGCGTGTTGGAATTCATGATGCAGCAAATAGATTCAACGAGTATCCATTTCAATATTCTGGTGGCATGAGACAACGTATTGTTATTGCAATTGCGTTGGCTTGTCGTCCCAAGATACTTATTTGTGATGAGCCTACTACCGCACTTGATGTTACTATCCAAGCCCAAATAGTTAAATTGATTAGGGACTTGCAAAAGGAGTATGAATTTACTACGATTTATATTACCCATGATTTAGGTGTAGTTGCTAATGTGGCAGATAAAGTTGCCGTAATGTACGCTGGGCAAATTGTTGAATACGGTACTGTTGAAGAATTGTTCTATGAACCAAAGCATCCATACACCTGGGCTTTGTTATCTTCCTTACCACAACTTGGAACAAAAGGCGAAGATTTATATGCGATTGCTGGTACTCCTCCTTCACTTTATGAAAAAGTAATTGGGGATGCGTTTGCTCCTAGAAATCCTCAAGCAATGCAAATTGATTTTGAGGAAGAACCGCCATTTTTTCAAATAACACCTACACATAAAGCGAAAACTTGGTTACTTGATCCAAGGGCTCCAAAGGTAGAACCACCTAAAGCGATTCGAAATTTACATGAGCGCTTAGTTGGCATGGTTGGCAAAGGAGGTGGCTATCGTGGCTAAATCCACTCCAGAAGTTATTCTAAGTGTCAAAGATTTAGAAGTTACCTTCCAAGTAGGTAAAAAGCAATTTGTTGCGGTAACCAACGTTAATTTTGATGTTTATAGGGGAGAAACGTTTGCTCTTGTTGGAGAATCAGGTTCTGGTAAAACAACAATTGGGCGAGCTATTATTCGCATTAACCCAATAAGCAGTGGTGAGGTTATCTTTAAAGGGAAAAAAATAAGTGGTAAACTTGATAAAGAAACCGATCGTTGGGTGGTAAGAAACATTCAAATGGTTTTCCAAGATCCAGCGGCTTCACTTAACGAGCGCGCAACGATTGAATATATTGTATCTGAAGGATTATACAACTTTAAGTTGTATGAAAATGAAGAAGATCGCAAAGCAAAAGTAATTAAATCACTAACTGATGTAGGTTTATTACAGGAGCATACGACGCGTTATCCGCATGAGTTCTCAGGTGGTCAACGTCAACGTATAGGAATTGCTAGAGCGATGATTATGGAACCAGAGTTATTAATTGCAGATGAACCAATTTCTGCTCTAGATGTCTCTATTAGAGCTCAAGTACTTAACTTGCTAAGAAAGTTACAAAAAGAGCGTGGCTTAACTAATATATTTGTTGCCCATGACTTATCGGTTGTACGTTATGTATCTGATCGTATTGCGGTTATACATAAAGGTAGAATTGTTGAACTAGCTACTACTGAGGAACTATTCAAAAATAGCCTTCATCCATATACTAAGTCATTATTATCAGCAGTACCTATGCCAGATCCACAGATAGAAAAAAATAAGAAACTCATTGTTTACTCTGAGGAGGAACATGACTATACAGTGGACAAACCAAGTTTCCAAGAAATTACTCCAGGACACTTTATTTGGGCTAATGAAGCTGAGATGATGAATTATCGAAAAGAAGTGGTGAAATAACGCAAGATAAGGTCAAAAAACCTTATCTTTTTTTAGCTTATATACTTCAAAAGTAGTATCTAGAGACTATTTGTTACTTTGCGCAATGATTTGAGTTGAAAAAGTATTATGAAAGGAATATAATCTATTATTGTCTAGGGGGTGCATGCAGTGGAAACTAGTATAAAACAGATGATTGAGATTGATAAAAAAGCTCAGGAAATTATTAGTGATGCGAAAGCCACTGAGGAGACTTTCAAACAGAAACTTAATGATGCTAAAAAAGAATTAAGTAAACGATATTGGGATGAAGCTCAAAAGGTCGTCGAAAATAGGAAAACTGAACTTTCAAACCTAATTGATGGTGCAAGCCAACGCAATTATGAGGCTCATCAAGTAGCAATAACCAAAATTGATAAGATGTTTAGTGAAAATGAAACAAAATGGAAAGACGAGTTATTAAGTAGGTGTTTAGGAAGTAAGTATGAGTAGTGATTTAACCAGCCATGCGATGATTGCCAAAGTGCAAGGCCTGTTTGCCAAGCGTCTAAATGATCGGAACTATAGGGAGTTACTTGATAAACATAGTATTGCCGAAATTGCCTCTTATTTGAAAAAAGAGACATATTTTTCCGACGTTTTAGAAGGCATAAACGAACAAGCAATCCATCGAGGACAACTCGAGTTTTTGGTACGTCAAAATACCTATGACAAAATGAAACGATTGCTTCGTTATATTGACAGTGATAAGCATGAGTATTATCAACTAATTGTTTATTACTATGAGATAAATCTAGTTTTATTCAAGATTAGAACATTAGGCAAAGAGGGTTCCGTTAATATCGAATTTAACTATATGAATATTGATGCCAAACATGCAACATTTGACTATGGCGAATTGCATGATTTGAAGAATTACGATGATTTACTAAACTTACTGAAGAATACTCGCTATTTTCCTGTTCTTGAATTATTGGGACAACAAACAGAGGATGAAGTAAACTATACTGAGGTTGAGCAGCAACTCAATCGACTCATCTTTGACCATATGCTTAAGGAGATTGCGGAGGAGTATTCGGGCAAAACCAGAGATAAAATTCAACTTATGTTAAGTATAAGAATGGAATTAGTGAATTTGAGTCGTCTATATCGTCTAAAGAAGTACTTTCAACCAACAGTTGAAGAAATCAGGAAACTGATAATTGTGCAACCTGCATTAATTAGTGAAACGATGTGGGAACGTTGGATTACAGAAAGTGATGCTGACGATATCTATGAGATGTTAAAGGAAACTAAGTATCAAAAATACATGAAAGATGAACCGTTTAGTTTTATTGAATATCACATTCAGAGTATTTTATATCGCATTGCACAAAAGGAAATTCGTGAAGGAAGAATAAGTGAAGTAGTTTATTATCAGTATATGAATTTCTTGAATATTGAAGTAGATAACATTATCTGTGTAATTGAAGGGGTCCGTTATAACCATGACCCTAGCAAAATAGCAACTAGAATTGTGCAGTAGAGAGGAAACAAGAAATGGCAATCACAAAAATGAAAGTCGTCACTTTATCAACTGATGCTCAGGGACTAGATCGCATGCTGTATCTTTTAAGTTCTTGCGATAATTTTCATGTTGAAGAAGCGCGTAAAGTGCTTGATGCAAGCAAGAATGGTCAAGTATATGAGCAAAACACCCAATATATGGAGTATTTAGGCCGTATGGAAAGTGTCATGCGTTCTTTGCATATTGAACTTCCTGAAGCTGTTGATTATACGGAAGAAGTTGCACTAAGTGAAATTGAAGCGAAATTAACTATGGTGGAAGAGAATTTTGAGAAAGTTAACAATCAATTGATGAGCATGTCGCATCTTAAGAAAGAAGATGTTGAAGCAATTACCGCTTTGCGTGAATATGATTTTGAGGAACTACATAAATCAATGTATATTTCAGTTAACTTTGGACGCTTACCAATCCAGGGCGTTGAAAAACTTGTTAGGAAAGATGATAAGCGTATTCTCTATACAATCTTACACAAGAATAAGCAATATTACTGGATTTTGTATGAATGTTTATGGGAACACCAACTAGAGATTGAGGCTTATTTGAAATCGTTGTATTTTGAACCAATCGCAATTCCAAATATTGATGATCAAAAGATAACCTTGAAATGTAAAGATGTCATTGATTCGGTTTATGGCTATTTAAAGTTTAGAGGAAGCATCCAGAAGATGAACAAATACGTTGCAGTATATGGTAACAGATATGTAATTAAGGGATTTGTTCCTGTTGATAGTTGTGATGAATTGAAAGCAAAATTTAGTGAAGTTATTCCCTTGGAAATGAATTTTGAAGAGCCTAGGATAGAAGATAGTATTCATCCACCTATTAAATTAAAGAACAATGCTCTTACTAGACCTTTTACGATGTTAATTGAAATGTATGGTTTACCTGATTACTTTGATTTCGATCCGACAGCCTTGATGACTATTACTTACTCCCTTTTATTTGGATGTATGTTTGGTGATTTAGGACAAGGAATAGTCTTATTAGTTGTTTCAACAATTTTGTGGAAGTGGAAAAAAATGAAGCTAGCAGCAGTGGGAATTAGGTTAGGAATTTGCTCAATGATATTCGGTTTGATTTTTGGTTCTTTCTTTGGCGACGAGGAAATAATCGGAGAACTCTTGCACCAATGGGGATTACCGCTTTCACCTTTTCATGTCATGGATTCAAAAAATACGATGGTGTTGTTGATGATGGCAGTGGGGATGGGCTGTGTCTTAATTCTTTTCTCCATTTTGGTTAATATCATTAACAAGTTTCATAAAGGTAAAATTGGAGAAGCGGTATTTCATCAAAATGGTGTTGCTGGATTTGTATTCTATGGTTCCATCATGCTAGGAGCTACATTACAGATTGGTATGGGCATTAATGTAATGACGCCAGTGCTGATGATTCCATTTCTGGGTATTCCCGTTATCATGATACTGTTTCAGCATCCTTTCCAAAACTTAGTGTGTGGTAAAGGCTTTCACATTGAAGAAGGATGGGGTGGTTATATTATGACTAGTTTCTTTGAAGCTTTCGAAGTGTTACTAAGTTTTGTGTCCAATACCATGTCTTTTATGAGAGTTGGAGGCTTTGTCTTAAGCCATGCTGGTATGATGTTAGTTGTAGTTAGTTTACAACAGATGTCAGGGCCATTTGGCAGCATCCCTGTATTCATTCTAGGAAATTTACTAGTAATGGTTCTAGAAGGGTTAGTAGTGGGTATTCAAACTCTGCGTTTGGAATACTATGAAATGTTTAGTCGTTACTTTGACGCCACTGGGCATAAATTTGTGCCAGTAGGATATAAAATAAATTAGGAGGAAATATACATGTTTACATTATTATTGCAAGTAGTTGCACCTTTATTAATCATTGCCTTGATTTCAATTCCATTGATTCCAGTATTCTTGGGTAAAGTATCCATAAAAAATGCCAAGTACAGAGTAATTCTACAAGTTTGCTTATTTTGTGCCGTATTCTTAGGAGTATCCCTTTTCCAATTTGGAGGTTATTTAGTAAATGCTGCTGAAGCAGTAACAACCTCAAATAGTGGGTTTGCTGGCAGTCTAGCACAAGGGTTAGGTTTTATCGCTGCTGCTGTTGCGGTTAGTTGCTCTTCGATAGGAGCTGCTTATGCAGTTGCTTCATCGGCACCAGCTGCAATTGGCGCTATTAGTGAGAATCCTGAAAACTTTGGTAAAGCAATGATTTTTGTTGCCTTAGCAGAAGGTTGTGCTATCTACGGCTTGTTAATAGCTATTTTGATCGTCAATAAACTTTAATCATGAAAATGTTTTTAATCAGTGATAACACTGATACCATGATGGGGCTACGTTTATCTGGAGTTGAAGGAGTAGTTGTTCATGATAGGGATAATGCCAAGAAAGAACTTGATAAAGCTATTAGCGATTCTGAAATTGGTATTGTACTAATGACAACTATTGTTATTAGTTATTTTCCTGATGTTGTTTACGAAAAAAAATCAGGAATCAAAAGACCATTAATTGTAGAAATTCCTGATCGCCATGGTTCACTGAAACTAGGAGAGACGATTGACAAGTATATCAGTGAAGCGATTGGAATTAAGATTTGAGGTGACGAGAATGGATCAAAAACAAATTGCAAGGTCAATGGAAAAAAAGTTAATTAATTCAGCAGAAGCAAATGCAGAAAAGATTCGCCACTTTTTTGAAGACCATTACGAAGTTGACATTAGAAACTATGAAGAACTACTTATTAATGAAGTTAACTTATATAAAGAAAAAGAGTTAGCAGAACTTAAGAGTTTGAATTCTCAATTAAATGCCAAAGCTACGATGGAACTTAGGAAAGAGTTATTTACTTATCGTAATGGAAAAGTTGATGAACTTTTTGCTAAGATTGAAAAAGAGTTGAATGATTTTGTTAATTCCGATAACTATGAGAAATTCATCATTAGCAAATGGCAAGAACTAGCAACCATTATTACTAGTGGAATAATTAAAGTTAGGGCTGCTGATGAAAGATTACTGGTGAAAATAGCGCCAAAGATGACTATCGTGGTTGATGACCAGATAAAAGTTGGTGGTTTTATTTGTGTTAGTGAAGATGGGAAAAAGGAATACAATGTTACTTTAGACCAAGCATTAGTTGATGGTCGCGATTGGTTTGAAGATTCCAGTTGTCTAACGCTATAGAAGTGGAAGGTGGATATATGAATCAAAACTTTGTTTATTCGATCAATGGTCCAGTAGTGAAGGTGAAAAACCCTAAGGATTTGATGATGATGGAAATGGTCTATGTTGGTCATAAGCGTTTATTGGGTGAAGTAATTAGTGTAGCTGAAGATTATGCGACTATCCAAGTTTATGAATCAACGACAGGATTAAAACCAAATGAGCCAGTGGAAAATACTGGTTCCTTATTGAGTGCAACCTTAGGACCGGGAATGTTAGCGAATATTTTTGATGGTATTGAAAGACCATTAAGAGTTATGGCAAATGACGGCATTTTTATTGCAGATGGTAAAGCAATTGATTCATTGGATGAAAATAGAAAATGGGATGTTTGTATCACTGTTAAAGCTGGAGATAGAGTGAGCAGTGGCGATATCTTCGCGGTATGCCAGGAAACAAGCGTTGTTGAACATCGTTGTATGATTCCTCATAAAACTAGTGGTGTAGTTATAAATGTAGTAAGTGATGGAGCATATACAATAAAAGATGAGTTGATAAAAATAGAGACTGATAATGGGGAAACTATAGGCTGTACCTTGGTACAGAAATGGCCAATTCGCCATCCGCGTCCAGTCAAAGAAAGAAAAATGTTGCATATTCCATTACAAACAGGGCAAAGAGTGGTAGATACTTTCTTTCCTTTGGCAAAAGGTGGAGCAGCAGCAGTTCCCGGTGGTTTTGGAGCAGGTAAAACAATGTTGCAGCACCAGTTAGCAAAATGGTGTGATGCAGATATTATCGTTTATGTTGGTTGCGGAGAAAGAGGAAACGAAATGACACAAGTGTTAGAAGAGTTTTCACAACTACTTGATCCTCGCAACAATCAACCATTAACTGATAGAACATGCCTAATTGCGAATACTTCCAATATGCCTGTAGCTGCTAGGGAAGCCAGTATCTACACTGGAATTACCATAGCGGAGTATTATCGTGATATGGGTTACCATGTTGCAATTATGGCTGACTCAACTTCGCGTTGGGCAGAAGCTTTACGTGAGATTTCTGGCAGATTAGAAGAAATGCCAGCGGAAGAAGGATTTCCGGCCTATTTAGCTAGTAGGATTTCGCAATTCTACGAAAGAGCAAGTTATGTAGAGAATTTAAATGGCTCTACAGGTTCTGTGACAATAATTGGGGCGGTATCTCCACAAGGAGGCGATTTTTCCGAACCAGTAACCCAAAATACAAAGCGTTTTACGCGTAGTTTTTGGGCGCTAGATAAATCACTTGCCTATACTAGACATTTCCCAGCTATTAATTGGAACCAAAGCTATTCAGAATATCTGGATAGTTTGGCAAAATGGTATGGCGAAAATGTTGATAGAAACTTCCTTTCTTTGCGTAAAGAAATGCTAAGTATTTTACATGAGGAAACGGAATTAATGGAAATTGTTAAGTTAATTGGTTCTGAAATTTTAGCAGATGAGCAAAAATTAGTCCTTGAAATTGCTAGAGTTATTAGGGTTGGGTTTTTGCAGCAAGATGCGTTTCATCCGGAAGACACTTGTGTTTCCTTTGAAAAACAATTAAAAATGCTACAGTTAATATCTTATCTAAACAAGCGTTCTAAAGATGTGATTGAGAAACATATTCCTGTTAGCACGTTAGTAAAGAGTGATATTTTTGAGAAACTTATTAAAATAAAGTATGATGTTCCAAATAATAAACTAGAAATGTTAGATAGTTATTTTAGGCAAATTGATGATGTAATCATCGCCATAGATTAGGAGGCGATATGATGAATGTTCAATATCATGGTTTTGCGGCTATTAATGGTTCATTAGTAGCAATAGAAAATGTTGAAAATGTTGGCTTTGAGGAAATGGTTGAGATTACCCTTGACAGTGGTGAAAAACGTAGAGGTAGAGTGGTTGAGATACAAGGTGACAGGGCAATTCTTCAAGTATTTGAGGGAACTAGTGAGTTATCTACTACGAATGCTAAAACTAGGTTTTCCGGTCGCCCAATGGAAATCCCCCTATCAGATGAAGTATTAGGTAGAGTATTTGATGGTGTTGGTAACCCTCTAGATGGACTAGGTAGTGTCTATGCCGAAAAAAAACTGAATATTAATGGCAACGCTATTAATCCAGTATGCCGCCAATATCCTAGAAACTATATCAATACGGGAATCTCTGCTATTGATGGACTCAATACCTTAATTAGGGGACAAAAGTTGCCTATTTTTACTGGTTCAGGTTTACCTCATAATGAACTAGCAGTACAGATTGTCAGAAACGCTAAATTATCTAACGATGAGAATAGTAAATTTGTTATTGTCTTTGCGGCTATGGGGGTCAAAAATGACGTAGCTGATTACTTTAAGCAATCGTTTTTAGAAGCTGGGGTAATGGATAAAGTAGTAATGTATCTTAATCTTTCCAATGATCCAATTATTGAAAGAATACTTACCCCTAGATGTGCCTTAACTTGTGCCGAATACTTAGCATATGAAAAAGGTATGCAAGTTTTGGTTATTATGACGGATATGACCTCATATTGTGAGGCCCTAAGAGAGTTTTCTAGTTCTAAAGAAGAAATACCTGGACGCAAAGGCTATCCTGGTTATCTCTATTCAGACTTAGCATCGTTATACGAAAGAGCAGGGATAATTGAGGGTTCTGAAGGTTCAGTAACCCAGATACCAATTTTGACAATGCCTAACTTTGATGTAACACATCCAGTACCAGACTTAACTGGTTACATTACCGAAGGGCAAATAGTATTAGATGAAAGCATGAACCAAGTTGGTCTATTTCCACCAATTAATGTTCTTCCTTCATTGTCTCGCTTAATGAAAGATGGGATTGGTGAAGGATATACTAGAAAAGACCATAGTGCGGTTTCTTCACAGTTGTTTGCTTCATATGCTAAAGTGCAAGATGCACGTTCCCTAGCATCAGTTATTGGTGAAGAAGAACTATCGCTAACAGATAGATTCTATATGGCTTTTGGTCGTTTGTTTGAAAAAGTGTTTGTAGCCCAAGGCTTTGAAACAAATCGTTCTATTAACGAAACCCTAGATTTAGGTTGGAATTTGTTGTCGCTATTACCAATGTCTGAATTAGATCGGCTAAACAAACAAGTATTAACTCAATTCTACAATAAGGAAAAGGCAATTTCTTTCTTTAGCGAATATCCAAATATTGTTTTGGATGATATTTTGGTACAGAGTGATGAACAACAGTAGAATATCGCCAACCAAAGGTAATCTATTAGCATGCAAAAAATCCTTAGTTTTAGCCAATACAGGTTATGAGTTAATGGATAAAAAGCGCAATGTTTTAGTGCGTGAAATGATGGCGTTAGTAGATAGAGTAAAGGATTTGCGCGAAACGATTATTACTACTTATGCTCAAGCATATGAAGCGTTACAGTATGCTAATATGTCTTTGGGAGTGGTAACGATTATTGCAAATGCGGTACCTATTGAAGATACTGTTACTATTAGATATCGCTCAGTAATGGGGGTAGAAATTCCTCATGTCAGCATTAAGGAAGTGACGGAGTTAAGTCTTCCTTATGGTTTTGCTGAATCAAACTCCAATTTAGATGAAGCTTATCTACTACTATTGAAAGCAAAACAAATGACTTGTGTATTAGCGGAAATAGATAATAGTGTTTTCCGTTTAGCAAAAGCTATTCAGAAAACGCAAAAAAGAGCTAATGCACTAAAGAATATCGTAATTCCTAGTTTCACCAATAGCATTAAATATATTTCTGATGCTCTAGAAGAAAAGGATCGAGAACAGTTTACTAGTTTAAAGGTAATAAAGAATCAGAAACAAAAAAAAGCAACAGTGAATTAATTTGAGGACATGTCACACATGGCCTTTTTTATAATTGTTTATCAGTTATCAAACCATTATAATGGTATTGAGGAGGGATGCCGATTATGCCAAAGTATCGAAAAATGCTTTCTGATTGGAATGCCCCATATATTCAAGGTTTAGTAAGGGTTATGGAAACACAAAGTAAACAAACTGTAGCAAATTGGGTTGTTGATTATGCTGAAGAAATAATGGTGCCAATTTGGGTGAAAAGTTATCCAAGTGATAATCGCCCACAACTAGCGCTCGATTATGCCAAAAAATGGCTAAACAATGAAATCAAGTTACCAGCAGCTAAAAGGATTATCCTTGAGTGTCATCAAGCAGCAAAGGAAAACGATGCAAATCCTGCTGCTCAAGCTGCAGCAAGAGCTATTGGCCAAAGTGCCTCCACTATTCATGCAGTTACCCACGCAGTTGGTTTAGCTTTGTATGGTGCTTTAGCAGTTGTTTACGATAAACTAGGGTTTAGTGCATCTTGGGAGAACCTTGAGAAACAAGCAGCGATAGAATGTGATAAAATGACTGTTTCCCTAAAGAAGGTAGCGGTAGATAATGAAGCCAACCCTGCTAAATATAACTGGAGTTGTTAATTATGAAAAATGAAGATATTGAATTATATATCATGAGATTTCCCAATCAGATTCAAGATAAACTATTTGAAATAAAGGATTTTGTTGAAACCAATTACCCTCTAGCAAAAGGTAGGATAGCATGGAGAATGCCTACTTATAGCATTGGAGAGCTTGATGTATTTCATTTTTCAGCACAGCGAAAATTTATTAGCCTGTATGTTGGTGTTGATGCAATGAGGTTCTTCGAGAAGGAAACTAGAGGATTTGATTGTACAAAAAATGTAATTCATCTTAGTTTTACAGATGAAATACCTAAAAAATTAATTAAGAATGTAATTGAATACTATCTTATGAGTGTTTAACCAAACAAGGTTAGGGAGGATGCTTATGCAAACCGTCAAATGTAAAGAATGTGGTACAAGTCTAAAGTTATCAAATGGGCAAACGGAAGTAACCTGCCATAGTTGTGGTAGTGTTACAACATTGCCAATTCTAGAAGTTGATAAAAATACGCACATTGTTTTTACAAACGAACATACTTGTGATGTTTTTATCTGTTGTAAGGAAATGTCAGATAATGGTCAAAAAACAATGGAACATGGAGTTGCTTTGAATATCTATGATGAACTTGAAAAAAATGGATATCGGGTTTTTTACGCTCCTATTTCACTAGGGGGAAATAGTGACTCGCAAAGAATTGGGGCAAACTCAAGAGTTTTAGACAAGTCTAAAATAATGATAGTAATAGGAACAAATTCGCGGAGTTTTAATGATTCAAAGGTTAAGGGTGAATGGCAAAGTTTTTTAGAATTGATGGACACAGATAAAACTAAGCAATTAATTCCATGTTATCGGGATATGTCCTATGATTTGCCGGAGGAATTGAGTGTTTTCGAGAGTTTCGATATATCCAGAATAGGGTTCATTGATTACTTAGTTAAGAAGGTTTCAAAGTTGATTTCGCTTCCAATTCCGATTGAGAATATAGTAGAAAAAATAGACGAAATTCCAACTATAGAAACTGAAGTAACAACTGATGAAGTAATCACTCCGATGGTTGATGATGTGGTAATAAAAGCCCTGCTTGATAGCAATGACAAGGAAGAGGTTACTGTTAGTGAAGAAAAACGTTTAGAAACAAATGATATTGCTGATGAAGCCTCTAGTAGTAATCAATGGTATTCAAAAAGTGAGGATAATAGTTTTAATCGCAGTTATTCACGGCGAAGTGAAGATTTTGATGTATCAAAAATTCTATGGTATTTTGTGATTGCCATTTTTGTTGTTTGTTTCCTTGTTATGATAAGTAGACCCGACAGTTATTGGTTTGGTGGCTACTCAGATGATTATTATTGGACTGACGATAACTTTGGTTATTCAGATGATGATTATGAAGAATTTTATCTAAATTATGAAGAAGAGTATCAATTAGCACTTGATTTAGTTCAAAATGGCAAAAGCAAAGAAGCTTTTGTTATATTCTCTAAACTTGGTGATTACGAAAATAGCCAAGAGGATGCCAAAATGTTGCATAATGAATTATTCAAAAAACCGATTTTGAAGACAATCTCAGCAGGAAGTGTTTTTTCGCAATACAATTACGAGGCATATGACGTGTTTGTTGGGGTTAAAAAAGATGGCAATGTCTTATCTGCTAGTTATTTTACAGATGTGCAAATTACTGAGGCTAACAAGTGGAAAGACATTGTTGAGGTTTCGGTGGGCTTTGAATTATTAGCAGGGCTAAAGAAAGATGGAACAGTCGTTTACGAAAGTAAGTATGATTGGGGATTTAATGTAAACTACTGGCAGGATATCGTTACTATTTCTGTTGGATCAACGCATTTAGTGGGCCTAAAATCCGATGGAACAGTTGTTGCGACAGGGAGCAATATTTTTGGAGAAACTGACCTTACTGGTTGGAAAGATATTGTGAAAATAGCCACTGGAGATGGTATCACGGTTGGAATAAAAAGTGATGGTACGGTTGTTTATGCGGGGAAAAATTACTCGCTTGGGGGCGAGGCTCAATATTATTTTGATATTGAAGGTGGATGGTACGGCATTATTGACGTTTCTTTTGGTGACTGGCATGTGGTCGGCTTAAGAGCGGACGGAACAGTTGTCCTTGATGGAGAGGCAGCTCAAAAACAACTTGGTGTCGATGAGTGGGAAGATATAGTGGCCATTTCAGCAGGTGGAGATAGTGTTATGGGATTAAAAGCAGATGGAACAGTTTTACTTGCCAGTGAATATAGTTTAGATGAAAACCTAGTTAGCAGTTGGGAAAATATTGTTGCTATTAGCATGGGGGTTGATAACGCTATCGGTTTGAAGTCGAATGGAACGGTGGAGTATGCTGGGTATGATGAAAAAACCAGAAAAGAAATTGATGAATGGAAGAACATTGTGGTAAAGCCATGATATGTTGGTTAGTTGTTTAAGAATAATTTTGATTCTTTACTAGTAGCTTAACAAATGAGAAATAGCATTAGGCAGGACATTTTAATGGGGTTTAGGTTTTCGGAAATAGAAAAAAGAAGAAGTTGAGTAAAATAAAAAGCCAGTACAAGAGGCAATATGAACTGTTGCAGTTTACCCTTGTGCTGGCTTTAATTTTAGTTTATGCTAGGCAATTCTTTCACGAAATCAGCGAATTCTTCCATTGAGCCTTTGTAATCAGGTTCGATTTTCTTTATGTCCTCATTTTCCAAACAATCAGTAACTAAATAAACAGGAATACCGAGAGTTTTGGCTATGGTATCTTCAACTGCATCGTTGCCAACCATTAAACATTCGCTAGGATCAAGTTCAAGTTTTTCAATTATCTCTTGAAAGTAAGCTGGATTAGGTTTACATGAGTGGCTGTTTTCATATGTTGTGATTAACTGGAAATCGTCTTCGTCCAAACCAGCCCATTTAACCCTATTTTTAGTGCCAATAGCTGGAAAGATAGGGTTGGTTGCTAGGACAATTTGATAGCCTTTTTCTTTGCAAATCCTCACTACTTCACTAGCTAATGGTGTAGGCTGGGTCGCCCTAATAACTTGATTAAACTGATCATTATAGAATTGGTTGAATGCTTCTTCCCAATCGTCTCTATTAATACCCATCACTTTTTCAAAGCACTCCCAGAAAACCAACTCATTAGTTTTCTCGCCGTTGTTCTCAATCATAGCCTTAGTGCCAATCCAAATACATTCCATTAATCGTTTAGGGTCTAAACCCATTGGTTCAAATCTTTTTCCAATTAAGCCAAAGTAGCAGTTAATAAATTCTTCCTGCTTCATTGGTAAAAGGGTGCCATCTAGATCCATAAGTATTGTTTTCACATGCTTTCCTCCTGTAGTTATTTAACATTATAAAAGAAAGATGTAGTGTGCTACATCTTTGCTTGTTTTCTAAAGAGTAAAAATCCTATCACAAATAAGATAGTTAACATACCTACTGCAATGTTTTGTCGCCCAGTGAGTTGGGTCACTACTGCAATCATTGTTGTACCAATAAAAGCCGCACCCTTACCACAAATATCAAATAGGCCAAAGAACTCACCTGATTTTTCTGGTGGAATAATTTTAGCGAAATATGAGCGTGATAATGCTTGAATTCCCCCTTGGAACATTCCTACAGCCACTGCTAGAATCCAGAAATGAATTTCATGGCTCAAAAATACAGCGAATAAGGCAATACCAGTATAGGCGAAGATACAAATAGCAATTAATTTTTCTACAGAGTACTTCTTAGCTAACCTTCCGAAAATGATTGCAAATGGGAAAGCAACAAATTGGGTCAACAACAGTGCCAACAATAACTGCGCAGTATCAAGACCTAATGATGCACCATATGCGGTTGCCATATCAATAATTGTATAAACACCATCAATATAGAAGAAGAAAGATAGTAGGAAAACAAATACTTTCTTGTGCTGTTTCATCTGTCTTAGCGTAGTCCACAAACGAGTAAGGCTATTGGAAATAGCATTTTTAGTTGGTTCAATATAATATACTTGCTTATAACTTTTTAATAGTGGAACTGTTACTAGTATCCACCACAAAGCAATAATCCAAAAAGACAGAGACATTGCTAGAGGCATTGAAATGCCGAAGTTCCCACCTGCTTGGACTAATATCAAACACACGATAAATGGAACACAACTTCCAATATAACCCCAAGCGAAACCTTGGGAGGAAACATTATCCATTCTATCCTCAGTCGTTATATCTGTAAGCATAGAATCATAAAATACTAGACTTGATGAATATCCCACTTTGGCGATGATAAATACCACTAAAAATAACAGCCAGTGTGTAACAAGTCCTAAAGCAGTACAACTGATAACTCCCACTAATAAAGCAACAATAAATATAGGCTTTTTGTATCCTTTGTTATCAGCAATAGCTCCGAAAGTAGGTCCAATAAACGCAACACATAAAGTCGCGATGGAACTAGCGTAACCCCAGTAGGCAAGATAATCAGTAGAGCTTACGTTGTCAAGCCCTGCTAAATAGTTGAAGTATAAGGGAATGATGGTAGAAACGATTAAGGTAAATGCTGAGTTCCCCACATCATACAGAATCCAATTCTTTTCTAATTTAGTTAGTTTAAATTTTGTCATATACCCTCCTTTTATGTAGCATTTTTTCCCTAATTACACTAATAATACCACGATTGAGTTGTTTTGTATGTCAAAGTAAGTAAATTCTGGGTAATAACAAATCACTATTTTTAGTGAAAATGCATTTCAAAATTGCTAATTAACTCTTAGCAGCAACCAGTTTTTCGCTATTAGTCATTTTTAAAACTTGAGAGATTTCGAAGTTTACAACATCTAAAAACTCATCAACATCTAAAATATATACGTTTTTTTTAATCCCAGTAGCAAGAAAAAACGGTTTCTGGAAAACAACCTAATGATGAGTACTTCTTACCTAGATAATCTAGTTTGGTAGCATGCACCTCTTTCACAGCACAATCCTTAGGCATTACATTTTTTCTTTATGTGACATCCTTGCCTTTTTTCAATAAACAAGTTTTATCACGGAGTTTAAGGGAATAATGATGTATTTTGAGAATAATAATATTAGGTGATTAATATGAGAGAACATAGTTTTCAACAAAAAGAAGCTTTGGTGCGTTTTTTACTGCATAAAAGAGCGAGCATTTTAGCTAATGAAAAAATGGAATTACATGAGAATACTGGAGAATATCTAAATGATAAACAATTACTTAATTACTTGAATTTTGCTTACTACTCTTGTGGTTGCGAATCAAGGAAAATCCTCGAATATGAATTCATTCATCCTGCTGAGAAAAACTGGTGGTATCAATATTACAGCAAATCTACCTATTATCGGATGAAACATAAGGCTATGGATGAATTTTTGCATTGCTTAGAAAGGTAAAAAATGATAAAATTTTCGTGAGGTGAAATAAAGTGGATAATTACGATTTACTAGTTAGGCTGTTAACTGATAAGGTTAAAAATCCTGATAAAATTTCTATGGAAGCAAGCATGAATGACTTAGGAATTGATTCATTGGACTTGGTGGATGTGGTTTTACAAGCGGAAACAGAGTTGAATGTAACTTTTGAGGACGATGAATTATTGAATCTACATACTGTTAAAGATGTAGTTGCATTGCTAGATAGCAAGAAATAATTTACAACAGAAAGGGTATAAAAGTATGTTAAAAGGGATTGCGGCGAGTAATGGAATTGCCATTGCAAAGGTTTACAAATTAGAAGTGCCAGTGATGGATATTAGGGATTCTGTAGTTGAGGATGTAGTTAGTGAAGTAGCAAAGTTTAATGTGGCTTTGGAGAAAACCCAAGCTGACATTGAGAGCATCAAAGAAAAGGCAACAATTGCTGGTAGATTATCTGAAGATGAAATAGCAGTTTTTGATGCTCATCTTATGATGGTTTCTGATCCGGAACTTACAGGACAGATAATCAGCATGATTGAGAATGATAAGAAAAATGCCGCTTTTGCCAGCGAAGTAGTTGCTAATTCGATGGTTCAAATGTTTGAATCAATGGATAGCGATTATTTTAAAGAAAGAGCAGCAGATGTAAAGGATGTAACTTTCCGTCTTAAGGCAAATATTATAGGTGTTGAGATCCCAGATTTAGGGCAAATAAAGGAAGACTCAGTTGTTGTGGCACATGATTTAACTCCAAGTGATACCGCACAGTTGAATGTTTTCGCAAAAGGATTTGCGACAGAAATAGGTGGAAGAACTTCTCACTCGGCTATTATGGCTCGCTCGCTAGAAATACCTGCTGTTGTAGGATGTAGTGAAATTTTGAAAACAGCAAACCATGGAGATACTATTATACTTGATGGACTTGCTGGCGAAATTATTATTAACCCAACAACTGAAGAAGTGACTAAATATACCAGTAAACTTACCGAATATACTGAGTACAAGGAAACACTTAGGGTTTTGAAGGACAAGCCTTCAGTAACTACTGATGGTCATCATGTTGAATTAGTTGGTAATATTGGAACTCCTAAGGATGCTGATGGTGTATTGGAAAATGGTGGTGAAGGAGTAGGGCTTTATCGGACGGAATTCTTATATATGGATTCTCAAGCTTTACCTACTGAAGAGGAACAATTTGTTGCCTATAAAGCAGTATTGGAAAAAATGGGAAAAAGACCTGTTGTTGTTCGCACATTAGATATCGGTGGTGATAAGAAGCTTTCATATTTGCCAATACCTGAAGAAATGAATCCTTTCCTAGGCTACCGAGCAATTCGTTTGTGCTTAGATCGTAAGAGCATCTTTAGAACCCAATTAAGGGCATTATTGCGCTCTAGTGCGTTTGGTAAATTATGTATCATGTTCCCGATGATTGCGACTATTGAAGAATTCAAGGAAGCAAGAGAAGTTTATGATGAAGAACGGGCAAAACTTATTAGTGAGGGTATTTCGGTTGGTGAAGATGTTGAAGTAGGTATGATGGTAGAGATTCCTGCGGCAGCGGTTCTAGCGGATCAATTTGCTAAAATTTCTGATTTCTTCTCTATTGGAACCAATGACTTAATTCAATACTCCATGGCTGCTGATAGAATGAGTGAAAAAGTTAGTTATCTATATCAACCATATAATCCAGCAATACTTCGCTTAATCAAAATGACGATTGATGGCGCTCATAAAGAAGGCAAGTGGTGTGGTATGTGTGGTGAAATGGCTGGTGAAACTAATGCCGTAGCTGTTTTACTTGGTCTAGGTCTTGACGAGTTCTCAATGTCTGCTTCTAGCATTCTAGAAGCAAGGAAAACAGTTTGCTCAATGAATAAGGCTGAAATGGAAAAGCTAGCTGAACAAGCACTAGCGTGTAGCACTTCGGATGAAGTAATTACATTAATCGAAGCAGCATTAAAATAGTTATAATATGTGTCGGTGATTAGTAGTCACTGGCACTTTTTTGTACATAAAAGGACAGTCTATAACAGTTACTGTCCTTAATTCAATTATTCAACTACAATCCAAGCTGTGGCTACACCACGTTCCCCAGTATTAGTGAAGGCTACTGGATTGTTTTTGACTTTCCCTTCAACTACTAGTACCGTGGATGAACCACCATCTAAATTTGCTACATTATAGGCATCATATCTTTTCATGATTTCGATCACGTCATTTAAGCCGATACCGATGCTGTCAGTTGTGCGTCCATCAATGGTCAAGAATATTACTATTCCATCTTTTCGTTGGCCAATAACAGTTCGTGGGTGAATACCCCAACCGCCATTTCCTTTAACCTCACCGCTTTTACCGTTAATAATTAGAAATGGGCCGAAATCTACGCCGTTATAGACACCTTTTTTTACTGCGGCCTTTCCTCTATCCTTTAATAATAACATTACTCCATCTTGATTGAAGCCGATTGTGCCACCACCCCAGTTACCTCCGCGGTTTCTAGACCAGACAATCTTCCCTTCTTTGATAACATAACCGGTTGGATGCCCTCCTGGATTAATCGCATAATCCATAAATCCTGCACCATTGATTGCTACTTTTGCGTTAGTTCGCTTTGCCATCGCGGTTACCCGCTCACCAACTTTACCTAAATCTTTGGTAACTGCCAATTGTACTTTTGTAGGGTCATAAATGAAGGTAATCCAACCCTTATAACCTTTCTCATCAATTCTTATTATTTTGTAAAGATCATTTCCCTCGTCTTTTTTTAGCACATGTTCTTCATAAATACTTGAGTAAACGTCCGGTTCTTTAATTTGTCCAATTATAATGGCATTCTCGTTCATGATTTCATCAGGTTCCAAAGTAATGTTGTTGGCGAGAATTGTTTGGATTGTTTCAGTGCTATACAGGACATTTGCCAAATACTTGTGGGTCATTGTTCTCATAGCTGTAGTAACAAATAAATCTCTAAGGTAGCTAAATGGTCCATAAGCAAGGAAAAAGCATATTAGGGCACAGATATTGCAGAAGGTGAAAAAGCCAATTCCAAATTTGTACCATTTTGATGATTTCTTTTTGCCCTTAACATTAGCAGGGTTGGCTGCTTCTTCTTGTCCACCTAAGTCATCTTCTTTATTCTTCTTACCAAATTTGAACCTTTTTGCCTTTTTGCCACTCTTAATAGGTTCGGTTATTACTTCCTCAGCATTAGTGAGTGCTGGGGTAATCGTATTGTTATCTACTACTTGATGCTCATCAGGTAATACCACCGGCTCATTCAATACTTCTAATGGAATCTCAATCCCAACTAATACTTCTTGTACAATTGAATCTATTTCGTCTGAGGATAGTTGAGTAACTGCTACGAGATTGTTTTGCTCTAGTGGTTTATTAGTATTTTGGCCAATAATCATCGTTTCATTCATTGGTCTTATATCAATATAATCATTGCCACTGATTGGAGTTATCCTAGAAAATGAAGTTTCTTCGTTTTCATCAAGCATAAACGTTCCTAAGAAGTTTTTGTCATTCCCCATGCCGGTAGCAATTGCAGTATTTTGGTAATCAATAGGTTTCAAACTAGGTTGAGTATCGTGGCTACGGTTAACTACTGTTCGACTAATAGCCTCTACTGGCTTTTGTGCAACACTAAAAGACTCAGGCGTTGGTGTATGACGCCTTGGTTCTTTTCCTGCATTTTCATTGGCTATGCGAGATATTTCATGAATTTTCGCATAACGGGAAACTCTACTCTTGTTTTCATCCATTTTTTGTTCACCTCAATAATCATAAACTATACTATTTAATCTTAGATAATGAAAATTTTAACTGTACGGGATTATGGTCCGAATATTTAAATTGAGAATCAATAATCAATGCACTTGCTTTAATGTTATCAGAAACTATGAAACCGTCAACATGTGATTCAAAATTAACGCCTTTTTCGTAGGGGATTTCACCAGAGCGACTAGTAGCGACCTCTGAATAGTTTTCTGGCAACACTAATGAGAAGTTTTCTGGTAATGACTCTATAGGGAAATCCTTTAACCAATTTGGTTTTTGCTGATTTCCTAAAAAGGAATCGTCATGAGGATACAGTTGATAGCCAAAATCGCCACCAACAATTACGTAGTTACCATACTCATATTCCTCAATCATTAGAGTCTTAATCTTTTCCCATTGTTCGCTCATAAGCTTTTCTTCATAACTGAAAGCAGCGAAATGAACATTAATTAGCGCCAAATATCTTGGGTGGTCATTATAGGTTTGACCGTAGACAGGAATATATGTAATAGTAATGCAATTATCTAAATCGGAAAGTTTTCCAACAAAATCAGAAGAAGATGGCAACATTGTTTGCTTAGCAGCTTCAACTCGGTATCTACTCAAAGTCATTAATCCCCCATTAATTAGGCCAATCTCGCGACCAAGAGGATAGAATAGATAATTGGTATGGACGTTTGTTGCATATATTTTGGTATAACTACCTAGTTCGTTATGTAACAATTCATGTTGATTCATTCGGTGGCTTCTGGTAGAACTAGCATCGACTTCCTGGAACAAGTAGAAATCGCTACTGAATTTTGTGGAAACATCTGCGATTCCCTTAAGGTTTTCCTGAACTTTTTTAGCACTTTCGGCTTGATTATTACTTCCACTGACAGTTTTCCCGTTGCTCATTTTTCCTTTTGCCATGATGTACGAAAAGTCTTTATCATAACAGCCAAAACCAATGTTATATGATAGCAACGTGTATTCCTGGTTGACATCAACATACCAAATTTTTCTGCGAACTAATGCTAAATCATCATCGCCATGATATCTTTCATAAGACCATGCGAGATAACCAAAATAAGTCGTTGCGGAAATTAAGGATATCGTCAGGGCTGAACATAGAAGCACAGTCATAACCTTAGTGATTCCAGCAATAATTGGATGAAAGGAGAACCAACGGTGGATTTTCTTTATTTGGAGTTTTAAAACTCTAACAGAGTAACCAATTCTAGTTAAGAAATTACTAGGGACAGGTCCTAGATCTTCATCTAGGATGGCCATTGCCTCTTCATCTGTTACATCTATGTCATAGATTAGTTTTCTTTCTAAAGTTCTTTTTTCCGACCAATCATTAAAGATTTCGTGAGGGTATCTGATTTCCTCACTTCTTTTCTCTAATTGAGCTATTCTTTCATTAATGGCTTTAACAACAGCATCTACTCGCACATTAATCTCAATATCATGATCAACTGGTTTTTCTATGTCATCGACTGCTACTTCGGACTCATCGCTGATCGCCACTTGATCAATCTCGTCAACTATTTCCTCAGCAATTTCTGTTATTTCAGTTGCGACCTTTTCTGGTTCAAAGGTGGTTGCTACATCAATATCATCAATTTGTGGTGCAGAAACTGTTTCAGTTTCAATTTGGTCAACATCAGTTTTTTCCTCAACAGCTTCGATGACTTCACTGTCAATTTCTGTTGTTTCGACATCAGATTTCTTACTATACTTACCAATAAAATCACTAAACGACTTCGAAATAGATTTTTTATTGATATCAGTTACTTCTTTGGTATCAGTAATACTTTTTTCTTGTTTATACTTACCGAAAAATTCATCCGTTTTGCTTTTTATACTCTTGTAAACTTGAACAAAAGGGTTTGCAGATATTTCAGGTTCAACTTCTATCTGTTTTTCAGTTTCATCTATAATCTCTGGAACTATTTCTTCTAATTCTTGCTTGTCTGTAATCTGTTTCTCTTCCAGATCCAGGCCTACATCCGCCTTTGAAATGGATTCTTTATTGATATCAGTTACTTCTTTGGTATCAGTGACGCTTTTTTCTTGTTTATACTTACTGAAAAATTCATCTGTTTTGCTTTTTATACTCTTGTAAACTTGAACAAAAGGGTTTGCAGGTATTTCAGTTTCAACTTCTATCTGTTTTTCAGTTTCATCGATAATCTTTGGAGCTATTTCTTCTAATTCTTGTTTGTTTAAACTAGTTTCTTTTTCTTCCAAATCCAGACTTAAATCTAATTCAGGTTCAACCTCCACCTGCTTAGCAACTTCTTCTATTACCACAGCTGTTGTTTCTTCGGTTTCATGTGCTATTTCAGCCAAAATTTCTGCTAGTTGCTCATCTGAATCCTTTACTACTTCAACAAAATCCTCAGGCTCAGTTTGTTTTACTTCTTTCGCAGGTTTCTTACTACTTTTCCTTGGCCTTTTTTTAACACCAAGGTCAGTCTTAACTTTCTTTTCAAAAACAACAGGCTCAGCATCGCCGATGTTATCCTGGTTTTCTATTTCCTCAACTACCTCGGTAATAGGCAAAACTTCCTCATTAACTGGAGGCTTTTGCACAATATTTTGCTTTATTTTGATTTCTTTTTTTGCTGTAGTTTTTCCTTTTTTATTAGTAGTTTTTACACTTTTCTTTTTCTTTACAGCGGTATCTTTACCCGAGTTTTCACTATTTAAGATTTTCTTATTATTTCTCTTAGTAGAATCTCTTTTAGTTTTCTTCTTTTCACTCACCGGTTTCACCACCTAAATCTAATAACAAAATGATACCATTATTTTATCAATAATGATAGAGTTGTGAAAAGAATAAGTTCTTATAAGGGTAAAAAAACTTGAATTCGTTGCAAAAAAATAAGAAAAATAATATAATGGTGTTATATTGATTAACATAAACACAGAAAAGAGGTAAGGGGTAATGCTAGAGATAATCAACTATCGAAAAAGCTACGGCAATAATGAAGTGGTAAAAGGTATATCTTTGGAAGTGTGTGATGGAGAAATATTTGGCTTTATAGGCCATAATGGTGCAGGCAAGACGACAACTATAAAAAGTATCGTGGGCATTTTGCCTTTTGAAGCAGGAGAGATAAGAATTGATGGGAAAAACATTGTTGACTATCCAATGGAATGCAAAAGCATTACATCCTATCTTCCTGACAATCCTGATTTATATGAAAATCTAACTGGTATTCAATACTTGAATTTTATCTGCAATATTTTCGGAGTTGATGAAAATACTCGCTACCACAGAATTGAAGAAATAGCTAAAGAGTTGGAAATATTCGATAATTTAGGTGATAGTATTTCATCTTATTCGCATGGTATGAAACAAAAAGTTGCGCTAGTCAGCGCTTTAGTTCATCAACCAAAACTGTTGGTACTTGATGAACCTTTTGTAGGTTTGGACCCTAGGGCTTCTTTTACTCTTAAACAAAGGATGAAAGATATGTGCGCGAGAGGATGTTCTATTTTCTTTTCTACACATGTACTTGAAGTGGTAGAAAAACTCTGTGATAAAGTTGCAATTCTTAAGGCTGGTGAAATTGTGTGTATGGGAAAAACGGAAGAGATTATTAAGGATCAATCTTTGGAAGAAGTTTTCTTGGAGATAGACTAATGAAGAAGTTACTAATTCTGGTAAAAGTTCAATTTAGGAATTTTCTTTTTTCTACTACGCAAGGAGATAAAAGAAAACTAGGTAAAGGTATTGGAGGAAAAATCGTGGTAGCAATCCCATTTGCTGTCTTGGTTTACTTGGCTGTTACCTACAATATCATGTTCTTTACCATTGTCCCAAGCAACTATCATTATTTGATACTGTATGCCATGACGTTTTTTGCTGCCATGATTTCATTTTTCTTTGGAATTACCTTAGCACAAGGGCATTTGTTTACCTTTAGTGATTTTGATTTATTGATGTCTTTACCAATAAAGAAAAGTCACATCATGATATCAAAAATGGCCTCATTCTACTTAATGGAATTGTTGTATTCAGCGTTCTTTATTCTGACATCAGCCATTTTGTATGGCTACTATAATCCAGTTCCCATTTCCTTTTATTTCTTTTGTTTCATTGGAATATTCTTTGTTCCGGTAGTGCCGATTATCCTATCCAGTATTATTGCTCTTGTCATCAGGAAAATATCTGGAAAATCAAGATTCCGCAATCTTATTTCCAATATCTTAACAGTAGGGTTTGTTGTACTAATTAGTTTTGGAATGCAAACAATGCAAATAGATATTTCAATGGGAAATTATGGTGTCTTTAGTCAGATCTATGAAATATTAGAAAATTATTTGCCAACAATTTATTATTATGTGGCTAGTTGTTTAGAAGCTGATATACTCTCCATGCTTGTTTGCATTGCAATTAGTTTGGTTGCTGGGGCAATTTATGTTTTCGGTTTCTCTAGACTGTTTGTTAGCATTAATTCTGGCTTAAGTGAAGGGTTTAAAGTAAAGAATTTCAAACTAAAAACAGCGAAGAGTCGAAATGCTTTTAGAACGCTACTAAATAAAGAAATGAGAAAGTACTTTGCTAATTTCATGTATGTATTAAATACCTCTATGGGCCAGATAATGCTATTGATATTTGCTGGATATTTAGTTATTAATCAAGGCATGGTTAGATCTCTAGTAGCTGAATTATCACTTCTAGGGGTTAATGTTAACGAAGAAATATTTGTAGTTTTAATCATTGTGCTAGTTTTCTGCGGCCATATGTCCTGTCCAGCGGGTGTCAGTATCTCCTTGGAAGGAAAGCACTTATGGATTACCAAGAGTTTACCGGTAAAAACTACTGATGTTTTCTTGTCTAAAATTGTTTTTAATGTGTTACTTGTTGCGATACCTTCATTAGTTTCCTTTTTACTAATTGGTTTCGTGTTCAGTTTTAGCATTATTCAATGGCTAGTGGGAATTTCCTTTATTGTTAGTATGGCTTTCTTTATTGGTCTGATGGGAATAACGGTGAATTTGTTTTTACCTAAACTTGATTTCGATCGTGAGATTATTGTTATTAAACAAAGCGCTAGTTCTTTTGTGACCGTAATGGGAGGCATTTTGTTTGCTATTGCCTTGATAATGGGCTATGTGGGATTATCTGTTTACTTTATTATTGATCCCCTTATATATATTGTGGCAGTCTGCGGTCTATATGCTATATCAGATGCTATTTTATGGTTGTATTTAAGAAATAAAGGTGCAAAAAAATTTGGTAAGTTATATAATTAACATATTAGAAACGAGGTAATCATATGGAGCACAAGGGAACGCAAACGATTATAACTGAGCGTTTAATCCTGCGCAGTTTTTGTCTTGAAGATACCGAAATGTTTCACAAACATATCGGTAATGACAAAAAGGTACAGGAATACTTTTTAATGGCTTTTTCAGAGACTGAGGAACAAACAAGAGAGTTTATTGCTGATTTGGTTGGAAAATATGATGAGAGGAAATATTGGTGGGCTATTGAACTAAAGGACTCTCATGAAGTAATAGGTCAAATCTTGGGAATTAATGCTCGTGATTATTTCTTTAATATTGAAATAGGTTATTCTATCGGGCAATTGTACTGGAACAAAGGGTACACAACAGAGGCCTTAAAAGCGGTTATCGATTTTCTGCATGAAGTTGGTTACCATCGAATTGTGTGCGCTTTTATAACCGAAAACCTTGCTAGTAAAAGGGTAATGGAAAAAGCTGGCATGGAGTATGAAGGGATTAGAAAAGATGAAATATTCTATCGCAATCAGTTTTTCGATGTTGGTTATATGTATCACATTAAGGGTGAGGTAGATGAAAAGAAAGCTTGATTGGAAGGAAAAATTTAGTATTTTCGCTTATGCATCTTTGGTTTTGTCACTAATATTCTTGACAACAAGATGGTATTTTTCACCAAGTACAGCAAGTAGTGACTTAATAGAAGTAAGGACTAAGTCGGATTATGTTCTAATGATTAGCCAGTGTTTACTTGGCATAATAGCAATGCGTCTTCCCGAAATATTTGAAAGAAGATGGCATTTGGATTTCCCTTCAACAATGATATTTCTTTATGTACTATTTCTATACTGTGCTATTTATTTAGGAGAAGTTAGAAGTTTCTACTATATTGTTCCCAATTGGGACACCATTCTTCATACTTTTTCAGGAGGGATGATTGCGGTTATTGGGTTTTCAGTAATTTCATTGTTGAATAATTCTGATAAGATTCCCATTAACTTAAGCCCAATTTTCGTGGCAGTATTTGCCTTTTGTTTTGCGCTTACTATGGGGGTTATCTGGGAGATATATGAGTTTGCTTTTGATGGATTTTTAGGTTTGAATATGCAAAAGTTCAGGTTAGAAGATGGTGTAGAACTGGTTGGAAGAACTGCCTTAATGGATACGATGAAGGACCTAATTGTGGATGCGATAGGAGCCTTTATTACTAGTTCAGTAGGCTATTTTTCCTTAAAGTATGATAAAGATTGGCTAGATAAAATGTTTATTAAAAGTACAAAAAAGAAGAAAGAGGTGGATTTATGAGACTGATGTGTCCAAGTATGATGTGTGCAAACTATGAATATTTGAAAGATGAAGTTATTGCCCTTGACATAGCTGGTACCGACATTTTTCATTGCGATGTTATGGATGGTAACTATGTACCAAATATAACTATGAGTTTTAACGATTTGAATGTTGTCAGAAAAAATACTGATAAATTAGTAGATGTTCATTTAATGATTGATAATCCTCGCAGTAAAGTGCAATGGTTTATTGATGCGGGTGTAGATATTATTTATATCCACCCTAATTCAGAAAAGCACCCATTAAATACTATTCATTATATTAAGGAGAAGGGTGTTAAGGCAGGAATTGCGATAAACCCTCATGCAAGTATTGAAAGTGTGTATGAGTTTTTACCATATTGTGATTATGTGCTAATGATGAGTGTGCATCCTGGTTTTGCTGGTCAAAGTTATATTGAAACAATGACCCAAAAGATAGAGCGTTTAGCTGAGCTAAAACAGAAGTTTGAGTTTATAATGATTTTGGATGGCGCATGTAGTCCTGAAAGAATCGAGGAACTTTCCAAAAAAGGTGTTGATGGATTCGTGTTAGGAACTAGTGCTTTGTTTGGTAAGGAAGAAGACTATAAAACAATTATTGAAAGATTGAAAGGGGAAGAATAATGAGAATAGCTATTGGAAATGATCATGTTGCAGTGGAAATGAAAAGGGCAATTATGAACCATTTAATTGATAAAGGCTATGAAGTAATCAATTATGGAACAGATGCCTCAGATAGTTTTGATTATCCAATCAGTGGAGAGAAAGTGGCATTAGCAGTAAGCAAAGGGGAAGTGGATGGAGGAATTTTAATTTGCGGAACCGGGATAGGTATTAGTTTGGCGGCCAATAAAGTTAAGGGGATTAGAGCTGCTGTTTGTTCAGAGCCCTATAGCGCAAAACTATCAAAAGAGCATAACGATTCCAACATTATCTGTTTTGGCAGTCGGGTTGTCGGTACAGAAATGGCAAAAATGATAGTTGATAACTGGTTAGAAGCAACTTTCCAAGGTGGGCGCCACGCTGAAAGAGTTGCTATGATTAGTGAGATAGAACTTAAAAACAATTAATAGATGCAAGTGTTATTATAAAGATTTGGATAAAATCCAGGGAGAAAATCATGAAAAAAGTATTGATCTTATTAGCGGTTGTTTGCTTATCATTCAGTTTAATTGGCTGTGTGACCAAAGAAAAAGGTCTTTC
>JGI994J12354_10000297_pt1 | contig 49024 bp, 40 predicted proteins | sample IntmicLarv3ML3BL_FD_12354 | JGI IMG/M metagenome (IMG submission 12354) | reverse complement strand
TAAATCTTAAGGTAACGGGCTCTAGCTCGCCCCCCCCCCCGATTTTTCAGTACTACTTGTGCTTTCGGCATCATTACCTGTTGTGCCCTCAGCCTTGTTGCTGGCTTTGTTACCACAACCAACTAGCATGATTACTGCTAGTAATGATGCAATTACTACTTTCATCATTTTCTTCATATCTTTGTCCTCCTTTTTTTATCTGAAAAGCTTTTAGCCTTTAACAGCACCTACCATAATACCCTTAATGAAATACTTCTGAAGAAGCGGATAAAGTAGAATAATTGGTCCGGTTGTTAAAATAACCATCGCAAATCTCACCCCATCTCCAGGGACATTTGCCAACATTCTTTGCACCTCTAATGGTGCGTTTGGCATCGTTTGTAGAAATTGAATATTCGCCATCATTCTACGAAGTAACATCTGTAGCGGTTGAAGTTCATCGCGATTAATTAACATCAACCCTAACCACCAATCATTCCAATATGCCAAGGCTATGAATAGCGAAATCGTCGCAATAACCGGCTTTCCTAACGGTAAGAAAATTCTCGTAAAAATCGTAAATTCCTGAGCGCCATCTACTCGAGCTGATTCATAAAGCTCATTAGGCATACTATTAAAGTAATTACGCACTAAGAAGATATTCCATGCCCCTACTAAGTTAGGTAAAATAAGTGCCCATATACTATCAGTTAAACCATATACTTGTGTCGTGATAATGTACCACGGCACCATCCCACCACCAAAGAGCATGGTGAACAATACATAGAAATTAATAAACTTCTTACCCATTAATTGCTTACGACTTAAGACATATCCCATCATACTATTGACTAGCACCGAGAGAATAGTTCCTAGTACAGTAACCGTAACAGTAATACGATAACCATTTAGAATCATCTGCGGATTCGCCAAAAGCATATTATATGACTCAAAGGTGGGATTCTCTGGTATCAAGCGAAATCCAAAATCAAGTACTTCCTGTTGGGTCATAAACGAACCACCAATTACCATTGCAAAGGGATATAGACACAGAAGTGCAAACCCAATAGTTAAAAAGTAGACTACACATCTTCCGAGTGAGAACTTTCTTTTAGTCTTTTGTTGCTTTACCTTGCTACTCATCATCAAACACCCCTCTTCCTAAAATAATGCGGAATCGCTCTCGTATTTACGAGCGATATAATTCATTGTTAAGACCATTACTAATCCCACTACCGATTGGAATAAACCAGCCGCTGAAGATATCCCAATATCTCCAGTTGTCCGAAGTGCTCTAAAGATAAATGTATCTAGCACGTCTGTTGTTGAATGTAACAGTGGCACATCCTGCGTTATATTATAGAAGAAACCGAAATCAGCTTTAACAATTCCACCAACCGCTAGTAACAACATAATGATTACTGTTGGCTTAAGTAGTGGTAATGTTATGTGTTTAATCTGTTGCATTCTTGAAGCCCCATCTAATCTTGCTGCTTCATAATAAGTCTCATCAATTCCAGCAATAGTTGCCAGATAAATTACGGCTGTATGACCAGCACCCATCCAAATCTTAATAATCAGCAAAATCCACGGCCAAAGCGCTGGACTGCTAAAGAAATTGATGCGGTCAAAACCCCAACTGATTAATAAGCGATTGATAGTTCCGCCTTCAAATCCCAACATTCCTGAAACGAAAACACCTACTACAACGGTTGAGATGAAGAATGGTAAAAAGGTTAACGACTGACATAATTTCTTAAGTCGCTTCTGTACAATTTCATTAATGGCTAACGTCAACAACAATGCAAATATCGTACCAACTGTAATAAATAGAAGGTTCAATAAAATTGTGTTGCGCAATGCCCTAAGAGCCGTTGGATTATTGAACAAAATCGAAAAATTACGAAAGAGCGGGTCTTGCCATTTACTTCCCAAAATACCATCTCGCAAACGATAATTCTTAAATGCAATTATAATTCCCCCCATTGGCATGTACGAAAAAGCAAATAAAAGTAACATCGCCGGCAGCGCCATGAGGTATAATTGCCAGCTATTAATCATCTTGCGAAACACTCCTTGTTTACGTTTTGTTTTAGTTTTCATCAACTTATACGCCTCCCTATTTGACATGTCATAATTATATTTGTTTTATTTTGATATGTCAATAATAACTATACATTTCTCGTCTTTCAAAATATATTTTTAGTAAAATTGCACATTTTACTGCTGTTTATTTGTACGCTTTCGAACAAACAATTTTCTTGACTTTTCAAATCAATAATTTTGTTGACTTTTTTTTAGTTTGATATATAATTATATTATTAAAATATATCAAACTAGTTTAAGGAATAAATTATGAGCTCAATACCTAAATATGAATTAATTGTCAATGAACTATTAAACAAGATTCAACGTGGCGAATATAGCTACGAGACCCCCATTTGTACCGAAAAGCAGTTATGTGCCGACTATAATGTCAGCCGAATTACTGCCAAACGGGCGATTACTGAATTAGAAGTCCGTGGTCTACTATCACGAAAGCGTGGCGTTGGTAGCTTTGTTGTTCGCAACAGTGCTTCTAACCTTGATACTACCGATAAGAATTCTGTTGCTATTGACACCAGAACAATTGCTTTCTTACTACCCTTTGAAATCGACAAGGGTGGTATCCTATCAGTTGTTACAGCGGCAAATCGTCTCCTTAACCAAAAAGGTTACTTCCTTAGCGTACATGTATCTAATGCATTTCAATCAAAAACAAAAGAAAAAAAGAATATCCAACGTCTACTCCTGCAAAACCTTTCTGGACTTGTCTACTATCCCGTCCGTGACGAGTTACACTTAGAGCTACTTAACCAATTTGTCTACGAAGAAAAGCCCGTTGTTGTTATTGATAAGGATGTCAGCTGTCCTTATATTAATAATGTCACAGCAGATAACTTCGACGGCGGCATCCAGCTAACCAACCATTTGATATCATTGGGTCATTCAAATATATCCTTCATTACAACAGCTGCCCTTGAAAGTACTTCATCGGTTCAGAATCGTTTTGCAGGCTTCCTTAATACTTTGCGTACCAATCGAATCAAGCCATTACCACATAACTATCTACTATTCCCTCACGAACTCGACTATAATAAGCGAAAGTCGGGGGAGCATGATTTATTCAAAAAGCACCTTCAGCAACAATATAATGCTGGTGTTACTGCCTTTATTTGCGAGAACGACCAAGTTGCTTACTATACCTTAAAGGCTTGTGAAGATATCGGACTAAGTGTTCCCAACCAGATAAGCATTTGCGGCTTCGACAATAGTGACTGGGCCATAATGGATGATATTGGTATTACTACCATCAGTCAGAACTTTTCTCAAATCGGTGAGTCAGTCGCTGAAATACTACTCCATTCATTGACCGACCCGCTTGCCGAAATCCAGAAAATTGCTATCCCCGTTGAATTAATTGTTCGTGAATCAACCGCTCCACCCCGTTTATAAGTAAAAAAGAGGTGAGTTCCTGCCAAGCGTTTTTGCTTTATAGGAGCACTTTCCTATAAAGCCAGAAAGGCTCTTACCACAAAATATGTGGCAAGAGCCTTTCTTTTGGTATCACCTATTTCTATTTCTCTTCAATTGAATAGTTGCCTTGACCAAACTTGGCGTCCAACGCTTCCCTATCAACCTCATCACCAATTGCTGGCACACTACTCTTCGTCTGTTCAACCATCTTAATCGTTCCATCTGGATTAAAGAACACTTGGTCACAACATACCGAGCGTAAATTGCCTTGACCTTTTGATAATTCAGCATTGTGGTAAAAGATATACCAATTCCCTTTGAACTCAACAATCGAACCATGGGAAGTATCGCCTGTTCCAACTGGTTTCAACAATGAACCTTGGTAATCCCATGGTCCATATACACCCGTTTTGCTTATTGCATAAAGCATATCATCGCCTTCGCCATCTAACATCCCGGGATACATCAAGTAATATAATTTCTCGCCGGCATCATTAACTCTTGTAAACATCCATGGTCCTTCATGATAATGCGGCAACTGTGCTTGCGTATATACATGAAAATCTTCTGCTAACGACCTTAAATCAGGACTTAACTTAGCAACTCTAAATTCTTGACTCCCTCCAGTTACTAGGTAGAAATCATCACCTTCCTTAAAGAGACATGGGTCGATTAACCAACCAGCACCTACTATTTCATTGCCATCTTTATCTTTTAAAATAGCTATTTCATTATCTTTAAAGCCTTGATATGGACTATCACTATAAGCAATTCCAAGCTTCCAGTTGGTATTCCATTCATCTGCTCCCTTGGTCATATTCCCAATTGAATGTGGGAAGATAAAAAAGTATGGCCCTTTGCCTTCGGGGTGATTTGGATAATATGCTGCATCTGGTGCCCACATAAAGAAGGCATCCTTGTAATGTGGTCCCCATTCGCTTTCTGATAAGTCATCACGACGTAATATCTCGCCATGGTCAATCCAATCAACCATATTGTCAGTTGAGTAGACATGATATTGGTCCATCAAGTCGCAGCCTGCTGGTGGTGCGATATCACTTGAAGGATAAAGGTATAGTCTATCAGGGTCTGTTGGCCATACATGTGCTGAAGGGTCCGCTGTATAGTTACTTTTAATAATTGGATTACCTGCACATTTTCTTTCTTTTTCACTCATATGAAGCCTCCTTAATAATATTTAATAGGTTACCTTAACGCTCTTAATCTCAAATGGTGCAAATGTTATAGCAAACTCACGAGCACCTTCTAACAGCTCTTGTTCCTCTTCTAACATGTTAGTCAAATGAACTGATTTAGTATCATGAGAAAGCGTTAATTTGGCATTTGTTCTTGTTCCTTCCGCTTCATAGATACGGAGTAAGTATCCACATTCTTCATCTTCAAGAGGTTTAACCGTTTCGACAATCAAGTTATTCTCACTAACCTGTAAGAATGATGTCCGCTCTAGGGCACCACCTTCACAAACAAGTGGGGTGTTGAACATATATGCTGGTTGAATAACTTCAGCGGCACCAAAGCCTCCAACATGAGGTAATAAACCATATGACAAATAGTGAATACCTTTATCACCATTAAAGTCTGGCATATTGCCACCTTTATGCAAGGACAAGCTCATCGAGCCATCTTTTACAGATATTCCATACTTACAATCATTAAGCAAGCTAATTCCATATCTGGTCTCTGAAAGGTCGGTATATTTGTGGTTAGTCACCTCGAACATTGCTTTTTCGATGCTTGTATTGCGATTAGTTGGTCGACTTAAGTAACCAAACTGAATCTCTTGTGTTGCTTTATCGGTATGAATATCAGTATCAAATGCTGTCTTTAAGAAGCGGTGGTCATCTTGCCAATCAAGCTTAGAATCAAAGCTTATTAAAGCTTGTCCGCTATAGAAAATCATATCTTGGGTCAAGGTCGACTTTGGTGTTAACTGATAGATACTTCTAATGCGAATCTCAACATCTCCTATTGAAACCACTGCTCTTGAAAGGAGTGTTGCTTCATCACGTAATTTAAACTCTAAGTCAGCATCAATATCCCAATTATCCCACGCTAATGGTACATCCTCGCCAATTAACATTGTATTAAAAGCATAACCATCACCACGCAATTCGCGCGCTACTCGTTTATCTACTAATGAATCGATATACCCTTTTTCATTAAATGCTACTTGGTAAAATGGTGTCTCTAATTTCATAATCCCCGCATCATAGCTAAAGAATTGTTGACCATCACCTAGTGGCTTAGCATCATCATATCCTAGGACCACACTTGAGAAAGCTGGTAGTGTAACATCACCAATTGCTAGATATTGTTCGCCATCAATGTTCGTTACTAGTTGTTGAGCCTTCACTCCATTTAAATTGCTACCCTGATAAGGTATATATTGTACATCACTTCGTTCAAATGATAAGGTATTAAAGACCGTCACACTATCTTCTTTACGTGCGGCATTACTGATAATACCAGACTGTAGTTCTTGGGCTTGTTCAATAACATTACTAACCGAAGCAATTGCTTCTTGATGAACAATTGGAATTCCCGTTCCCGGTAAAATATCATGGAATTGATTGATTAAAAGCTCATCAGTCAGTGGGGCAATCGCTGCATGACTAGCAACACTCCCATCTAATACCGCTTGATTAACGGTAAAGTATTCAAGTGAGCGTAAGGCTATTTCAGCTTTTCGATTATTCCGCTTAATCTGATGCTGGTTAGTCAAGGTCCCTCTATGCAATTCTAGATATAATTCTCCCGTATGTGTTGATGGTTCTACTAACTGCGCTTCCAATTCCTGCATAAAGGTACTAACTAAGGTATGCTTGGTTCTTGGTAATCCTTCTACATCCTCTACCCGGTTAGCCATTTCCACCATTTCAAACTCTGGACCGCCACCGCCGTCACCAAAGCCATACGATAACAAACGTTTATCTGAAACCGAACGCTCTTTATTGGCATCATGTCCGCTCTTTTGAACATAGGTATTCATCTCTTTTGGCGTTGGCCATAGATGTGTTTTATTAAAGTGAGTTAACACCTTACTGCCATCAATTCCCTTCCACCAAAATGTATCATACGGGAATTCATTCGTATCATTCCAAGCTATCTTCGTCGTTAAGAAATAATCAACACCGCAGCCTTTCATGATTTGTGGAAGGGCCGCGCTATAGCCAAAGGTATCTGGCAACCAGAAGGTATCTGATGTGTAGTTAAAATATTTTCTAGTGAAACGTTGACCTAATAGGAATTGTCGAATCATATATTCCCCTGACGGAATATTACAATCACATTCTACCCATACACCACCATTTGGCTCATAACGTCCCTGGGCAACTCTTTTTTGGATTTCTTTAAATAAGCTCGGATAAAGTCTCCGAATAATATCACCATGATGCGCCGAACTTTGGATAAAGGTATATCCCTCATAACGGTCCATCAGATTCATTTGGTTAGCATAAGTTCTCGCACATTTCTTATCAGTTTCACCCCGATGCCATAGCCAAGCAGTATCCATATGCGAATGACCAATAAATCCAACATAAGGAGCTGATACAGAATTCTTGTCGGCTAATATCTCTTTGAGCCACTTATTCGATTGAACAATTGCAGCAATAAAAAGCTCACGCGCAACGCTATCATAATCATAGTAAACTACTTCATGCACCTTCTTTAGAGCATTAATAATCTTACCTCGACGGAAGCTATCGGCATCCATACTCTCCGCCATCTGATTAACAATATGCAAATTATAATAGAAGTCACTGATTATCTCATCAACAACACAAATATCTCCATCTCTTACCGTAACCTTAAATTCCATTTTGGGGTCATCTTCTAATGGCTGTGTTCCCTTAATGAAATGATTGGCATAATGCTCTGTTGCTAATTCATAGGTCTTACCCGCTACTGCTTCCTTTACAAACATCTTGCAGTAGTGATTACCATGACTATTAACCACCATCTTCGAGGCGAAATTACCATATGGCATGCCATCTACAAACATCATTCCTTCATATGCATCAGTATGTGGATAAAAATGTAATTCTTTTCCAGCTAATGCTTCTGGCACCTTGAAGCTACCTTTGGTCCACACATAAATCCCTTCACCTTCAAAGACGGTTCCTTGTTCTACCGCTTGAAATAACGAATCATCCGGAACGATAGTATGACCACCATCAGTTTGATATGCTTTCATCGCAATCGTTCCAACCTTTTGAAACATCTGTGCTTCCAACGTTTTTTCAAACCTTCTCAATTTCCCAAGCATCCGCTCAATCTGTCTGTCTGTTAACATTTTTGTTTCCCTCCATCTAATCTTGTAATTTTTTAAGGGCATAGAAATGACCTTTTTTACTCATTAACTCCTCATAGCTGCCTTTTTCGACAATCCTGCCACCTTCCATAACACAAATTACATCTGCTTCTTTTATGGTCGAAAGCCGATGCGCAACCATCACTACGGTGCATTGTTGCATCAGATGTTCAGTTGCCTTTTGAACTAATTTCTCCGAAGCCGTATCAAGTGCTGAGGTTGCTTCATCAAAAATAATCAACTTTGGTTTTCTAATTAGTGCTCTTGCAATCGAAATCCGCTGTCTTTGCCCACCTGAAAGCGAACCACCATGCTCACCTAACTTGGTATGGATTCCTTCGGGTAGACTCGAAACCATATCTAATAGGCCAACATCGGCTAACACATCAAGAATCTGCTCATCAGTTACATTGCAGGTGTTATAGGTAATATTGTCTCGAATCGAACCTGAAAATAGCAATGTATTTTGTGGCACAATTGCGATTTGTGAACGAAATTCTTTTTTATCTATATTTGACATATTGACGCCATCAATCAAGATTCGACCTTCAGTTGGTTCATAAAAACCAATCAGCAAATTCAAAAGCGTACTTTTGCCACTACCTGAGCCACCGACAAAGGCAACACTAGTCCCTGCTGGAATATCAAGGTTAAAGTCCTCTAAGATATAATCAGAGCCATCTTCATACTTAAAAACAACATTAACAAAAGTAACTCTGCCCTTTAACTCATTGAGTGGTACAATCGCATTGTTTGCTTCGATTTCATCAGTGTCAACAATTTCGCCAATTGACTTTATTGATTCTACACCCCTTGTTAAAATCGGATACAAATTGATTAGGTTGGTCACTTGGTTAACAATTTGGGAAAAGTAGGTCTGATAAAGTACCACTTCACCAATTGATATCTTGCCTAAGTAAGCCATCGAACCAGTAAATGCCAAGCAAAGAATCTGAAATGCCTGAAAGACCACCCAGCTTGTTGCTCCAAACAAAGCATTGATTTGATCTAAGCGATATCCCGTGTGGCTAACACTTTTGAGTCGGCTCTGCATTCGCTTGATTTCCTTGTCCTCGAGACCATGCGCTCTTGTAACTGGAATCATCTCAACCATCTCGGCAATAGCTGCTTGTGTCTCTTCCATCTCGCGTCTAAACTCTTGGTTGTTGGTGCGAATTGGTTTCCTAAAGCGATAGATGGTTAGCGCCGCTACTGGTATCACTGCCGCAAAGAACATCAACACCATCGGACTACCTATGAAGATAACTACTACGGCGATAGTTGTATCTAGAACAATATTAAGCAACGAACCAACCGACATGTACAAAAGCGTCTGCACATTCTCGACATCACGCATAATCTTAGACATTATTTTGCCCGATTGGATACTCTTATGAAATGCCATCGATAATTCTTGAAGCTTAATCGTCAAGGTACTTCTTAAGTTCAACTCTATGTCACGGATTACTTTTCCAAATAACTTTACCTGAACATAGGTGGTGAAAACATTCTGTATAATAAAGACTAAGGCAACGCCAGCCAAAATAACAATCTCCTGATAACTTTTGCTATCAGGGTTAGAAGCAACATTAATAATATTGGCTACGACGATGGGAATAACCCATACTGGCGATTGCTTTAGAATAAGGAAGATGAATGTTAAGAACATTCGCTTTTGATACCCCTTAAAAAAGCTTAATAATATCTTCAAGGGATTTTTTCTATTTATGCGATAGGTTTGAATATAGTCCTCGTATATATGCCGCTCATCCATAGGATACCTCTATTATTCTTATTTGATATGTCTTATTTGATATATCTTATTTATATCACGTTTATATTGGTATGTCAATCAGGCATAGCGGAAGGGAATCAAGCATGAACAAAGTGAGCATTTGATTCGAACCGATATGTTAACAATAGACCGTCGGTCTAGAGTTTTAAATCCTTGTTTTCATTCCCCTTGATTTCGTAGGATAACAGCTTGCCATTTTCCCATTTCATATCAAGAGTGGCATTATTTTTCAGACCTAGCCCTCTTACTTCACCACTATGCCACGCCTTAGGAAGGGCTGGTAACAAGGTCATCCCTGTTTCTAAATCCTGCACTAGCATCTCGACAAAGCCTGCTGCCGCTCCAAAGTTACCATCAATCTGGAAAACCGGTCCACCTTCCGCTGGATGATTGTCCATCATGTTATCAAAAGTTCCTTCCGCTAAAAGTGCCTTGAAATTCTCATAGGCTAATTCACCGTCTAAGAAGCGCGCCCAAAAAGCAATAATCCACGCCCTCGACCAACCAGTGTGACCACCACCATATTCTAACCGCCGACACAATGTCTTACGTGCTGCTGCCATCAATTCAGGTGTCTGCTCCCACGTAATTGAACTACCCGGATAGACACCATATAAATGCGAGATGTGGCGATGACCTGGCTCGACTTCTTCATAATCTTCTAGCCATTCTTGCAATTGACCATGCCTACCAATCTTCATCTTCGGAAGTTGCGCTCTCATTGCTACCGCCTTATCAATTCTTTTAGCATCTATTCCTAATACTCGACCTGCTTCAATATAGCCTTTTAATAATTCATCTAAGATTTGTGTATCACTAATAGTCCCTTCACAGAGACAACCCTTAGTGCCATCTGGCAGCATATAAGTATTCTCTGGCGACACTGTTGGCGAAGTTACCAGCTCACCCTTTTCATTCTTAATCAAGAAATCATCAAAAAATAATATACATTGCTCCAATATATCAAAGTTCTCCTTTAGGAAATCATCGTCCTTGGTATATTGATAATGAACCCAAATATGCGTTGCTAACCACGCTTCGCCCATCACCCAATAGGTCGCTGGGATATAGATATCCTGCGGCGCTGTATCGGCATAAATATCGGTATTATGATGTGCCACTGAACCATTACAGCCATACATAACCCTTGCCGTATGTTTGCCATTTTCTTTCATTTGATTAAGTAAAGCAAAATACGGTTGCTCACACTCGGTTAGACGAGCACTACCTGCTAGCCAATAGTTCATCTCAATGTTGATATTGATAGTGTACTTGCTATCCCAATTAGGGGTCAAGCTATCATTCCAAATTCCTTGTAGATTGGCAGGTAAACTCCCCGGACGGCTAGAAGCAATTAATAGATAACGACTATATTGATAATACAACGCAAAGAGGTTCGCATCATCATGACCTTGCTTAATTCGCTCCAAACGTTTATCCGTCGCCAGTGCCTCTACTTGCATATCACCTGCAAATTCAACCTGCACCCGTTCGTATAATGCTTGATAGTCGGCAATATGCCCTTCTTTAACCTCAAGGAGGCCCTTCTTGATGGCGGCATCAATATATCCTTTTGCCGCTGCCACATAATTTTCTTGATTACGATAAGATGTGGCAATATTTAGTATCAACGTTGCCGCTTTCGCACCTTCGACAATCAAATGATTACCAATAACTTTTACTATACCATCTGTTACACATTTCACCATTGCACAAAAAGCAATCGCACCTTCACCAGTATCTGCTTGAAACATAATCGTATCTTGGCTATCTAAGATGGCTTCATTTTGCCAATTATGCAGACGCTCTAGCGTGCAGTCAAAATTAAGCTCACCAGGCTTTGAAGCTTGCAAGCTAATCATCATAATTTGGTCAGGATGTGAGGTTAACACTTCGCGCTCATACACGGTGTCAGCAATTCTATATGTTGTCTTAACTAGCCCTTGCGTCAAATCAAGGACTCTTTTATAGTCGCTGACATCAGCATTACCCTTTGCATAGTGCATATTGATGAAAATATCACCCGCCGTTTGGTATCCCCTTTGCGAATAAGGTACTCCTGATAGGGCATATCTAGCTAACTTCTCAGCTTCGGCTATTGCTCCTAGCCTTAGCAATTTACGAATTTGAGAAAGATTATTATAAGCGTCGGGATTGTGGCGGTCAATTGCTCTACCACCCCAAACGCTATCTTCATTCAGTTGAATACGCTCTTGTTTAACTCCGCCAAAGACCATCCCACCAAGACGTCCATTACCGACTGGTAGTGCCTCTGACCAACGCCTAGCCGGCTTATCGTACCATAAATTCATATCACACCTCACTTTTAAGTATCTCCCATAACCTTCTTTTGCTTTTAGATAAACAGTAAATTCACTGGTGCTCCAAGCTCTACCGCTGATATCGGCTTAGATAATTCACCCGTTTGTTGATTAACCTGTAGGACTGTTACTTCACCTGATTGATTAGCACATAGCAGCCACCTCTCATCCGGCGAAAGACATATATCTCGTGGTGTCTGACCACCACTTTGATATAGCTTTGCTGGCTTTATCCGCCCGCCTTGTTCAATCTGCCAAACCGCAACGCTATCGTGCCCACGATTGGAAGCAAAAAGCAATGTGCCTTCTTTATTAATGCGGATTGCCGCACAAGTACTTTCACCTTGAAAGTCTTCTGGCAATGTCGTTAGTATCTGATTAATCATCAAAGGCGACCCCTTCGCATCTAATTGAACAGCTATCACCTGATTTGATAGCTCCTGTAGCACATAGAGCATTGGATATGTCGGGTGAAAGACTAAATGCCGCGGGCCACTCCCTGGCGGCAACGAAACCCGCGCATACGGCTCTTCTTTTAACTTATCACCAAGCATCGAATACCATAATATTTCATCCATACCTAAATCAACCAAACAGACACCACCTGAAACTACTGTCACAAAATGGATATGTGCTTGCTCTTGACGCTGTGCATTCGGGCCACTGCCTTGATGCTTAATACTCTGTATTAAAGGCATAATCTCACCCGTCTTCGCTACAGGGAACACACTTAATGAACCTTCCGAATAATTCGCCACAAAAAGCCTTTTAGCATCAGCCGACAGACAGAGATGACAGGGGTCCTTCCCATATGTTGGCTGACTACTAATTAACTTAAGACTCATATCTTCTTGGAGGGCAAAGGATGATACACTACCACCATTATGACCGCCAAAGTCAGACGTTTCACTCACTGCAAAAAGCACCCTATGCTTTACATCAAAGGTTAGATACGACGGATTAGTTAAGCTTGCTTCAAGGATAGACTCTTCAATTATGCCAGTATCTGTATTAAAATCACAAAAGTAAATACCCTCACTTGGGGAATTATTGGTATAAGTTCCGATAAATAAAGGTGTCTTTGTCTTTTTCATCATTTTCCTCTTATGCCTCTGGCATCCCTGAGAGAATCAAGCCACCATCTAACTTGATAGTATTGCCAGTCATATATGCGCCCTTATCTGAGGCAATATATTCAACAAGATATCCGACTTCCCAAGGTGTCCCTTTTCTTTGTAGGGGAATTCTTGAGACAAAGGAACCATCTGTTACGATTTCTAGCGAAGCCTCTTTGCGGATTTCGGTCGCTCCTGGTGCAATACAATTAACGCGGATTCCGTATTGTCCCATCTCTAGCGCCATTGATTCAACCCCTCTAATTAGCCCTGCCTTAAAAGAACCATATAGGCAATCCTCTGGATATGCTCTAAGACCACGCGTTGATGAGATAAAGATAATATTGCCTTTAATATTATGCTCTACCATATAATTAGCCGCCATTTTCGCACCAAGAAGATAACTTTTATAATTTAGGGTATATAGAAAGTCAATATCTTCTGGTTCTAATGTCAAAAGACTATTATGCCGTGTCAGTCCAGCATTGGAAACAAATAAGTCAATTCCACCTAAGATTTCGATTGCTCGCTTTGCGGTTGGAACAGCAACATCTGGCTGTTCCAAGGATGCTTGCAGATATTCGCATTTTACACCCTTTGCTTCGGTTTCTTTTTTAAGTGCTAGCGCTTCATCTTCAGCACTATTATAAGTGAATACAATATCATATCCGCTTGATGATAAGACCTGTACAATTCCTTTTCCAATGCCCCGACTACCACCAGTGACATATGCCCTCTTTCTTGTCATAAGTAACCTCCTTATAATTCATTATCTTAAACTGTTATCGCTTTATGGTGTATTCGCTGTACCATCAGGGATTCTTGTTTGGGTCCATCTGGTAACTTCCGTTGTGCAGGGATATTTCGCTGCTAGTTCCTCGTTAATATCAATACCTAGCCCCGGCTTATCATTGGCATAAACATACCCATCGCGTAGTTCTGGCGAACCAGGAAATACCTCTTGTGATATTTCTTTGATTCCGCTCCACTCTTGAATTCCAAAGTTATGAACATTTAAATCCAGATGCACATTTGCGGCATGCCCAACTGGCGAGACATCACCTGGTCCATGCCATGCTGTCCGCACGCCGAATTGTTCACAGAATATCGCTAACTTCTTCGCTGGAGTAATACCACCTATCTGACTGATATGAACACGAATAAAGTCAATTAAGTGATTAGTAATTAGATAATCCCATTCCTTTGGATTGTTATATAGCTCACCATTGGCAATCGGTGTACAGGTTTGATTTCTTAGTAGCTTAAACCAATCTCCTTGCTCTGGTGATAGCGAATCTTCTAAAAAGAAAAGACGAAACGGTTCTAATTCCTTCGCTAGACGAATCGCTTCAATTGGCGCAATACGTTCATGACTATCATGTAAAAGTTCAAAATCAAAGCCTAACTTCCCGCGAACATGCTCAAAAAGCTTAATGGTATTACGCAAATACTGATCTGGGCAATAGTATTCTCCCGGTGGTGAATTTGGTGGAATATTCATCGCTTGCGCCTTACCACCATATCCGCCCCATTGGATACGGATATGTCTTACGTTTTGCTCTCTAAATTTCTGTACATTTTCAGCGATTTGTTCTAAGCTTGTACCATCGGCATGACGATAGATTGCAACCCCTTCTCTGGATTTACCACCAAGTAAATCATAGACTGGCATATTGGCCATTTTGCCTTTAATATCCCATAAGGCCATATCAACACCCGATATTGCATTATTCGTTACTGGGCCATTGCGCCAGTATGAATTGTTGTTCATCACATGCCACAAATCTTCAATATTGGCAACATCTCGACCCTCTAACAATGGACTTAAATATTCTTCAACCATAACTTTAACAGCCAATTCTCGATAAGCAAAAGTCGCACAACCAAGACCATATAAGCCTGGCTCACTCGTCTCTACTTTTACTACAATCAAGTTAATGTTCGCCGGTGCAGTTAAAATCGCCCGGACTTTTCTGATAACTACCTTACCCATAAAAACACCTCTCCTGTTTTCCTTTTATTTATTTGATATATCATTCTAGGTAACTTAGTGAAATTGTCACACATTGGAATGAATATGTCAATAGCTTTTTAGCAGTGTTGCACCACTATCTTTATTTGCATCTATATTTCTTATTCACTTTGCACATGGTTGTTTCCTTTAGTTACGGCATAATAAAGGGTATCTTCCCTATCCACACATCCTTATATTGACATGCCAACACAGATATGATACTAATAAGATATATCAAACCAAGGTGCAAGGTAACATCATTGATGAACCTTAGTAACTAACTTTTGAAAGAGAGGATATGAAATGAACAGAGAAGTCTACGAGCAAAAGGCCAAAGCCTTAGTCGCCCAGATGACCATTGAAGAACAGGCTAGCCAACTAACCTATAACTCACCTGCCATTAAGCGCTTAGATGTGCCTGCTTATAACTGGTGGAACGAAGGCTTACATGGTGTCGCTAGAGCTGGAACCGCCACCAGCTTTCCTCAAGCGATTGCTTTGGCAGCAATATTTGATGAAGATGAATTACAGCAAATCGCCGATGTTATCGCCGAAGAAGGACGTGCAAAATACAATACCAATATCGCAGAAAACGATCGCGGTATCTACAAGGGACTAACATTTTGGTCTCCTAATGTCAATATTTTCCGCGACCCAAGATGGGGGCGCGGCCACGAGACCTATGGTGAGGATCCATTCCTAACTAGTCGTTTAGGCGTTGCTTTTATTAAAGGATTACAAGGTGATGGCCCTATAATGAAGTCTGCCGCTTGTGCTAAGCACTTCGCTGTTCATAGCGGACCAGAAGAAGGACGTCATGAATTCAACGCCATTGTATCTGACAAAGATTTGTACGAAACATACCTACCTGCCTTTGAAGCATGTGTCAAGGAAGCTGATGTCGAGGCTATCATGGGCGCTTATAACCGCACTAATGGCGAGCCTTGTTGTGGTAGCTATGTCTTACTGCGTGATATCTTAAGAGATTCATGGGGGTTTGCCGGACATGTTGTCTCAGACTGTTGGGCAATCCAAGATTTCCATATGCACCATATGGTAACTGATACCGCTGAAGATTCAGCCGCTTTAGCCTTAGATGCTGGTTGTGACTTAAACTGTGGAATTGTTTATCTCCACATTCTAAAAGCACTTAAAGCCGGGAAAATAACCGAAGAGCATATCACGAAAGCTGCCAATCGATTATTCACCACTCGCTATATGCTTGGATTATTTGAAGAAACGCCATATGACCAGATACCATATGAGAAAGTCGAATGTAAAGAACATGTTGACTTAGCTATTGAAGCTGCTCGCAAAAGTATGGTCTTATTAAAAAATGATAATATTTTACCCCTTGATAAAGACAAAATCAAAACAATTGGCGTAATTGGACCAAATGCTAACAGCCGATTAGCTTTAAAGGCCAATTACTATGGGACTTCATCTCGTTATATAACCTTGTTAGAAGGTATTCAAGCTGCTGCCGATGATGATATTCGGGTATTATATTCTAAGGGCTGCGAACTGCGCAAAAGCCAAAGTGAACCATTAGCCGAAGAAAAAGACCGCACTGCTGAAGCTGTAACTGTTGCCAAACATAGTGATGTTGTTGTCCTTTGTGTTGGACTTGATGAAACAATTGAAGGTGAAGAAGGTGATGCTAGCAACGCTGACGCTTCTGGCGACAAGCTCACCCTAGACTTACCACAAGTTCAACAAGACCTCATCAGAAAAGTAACCGAAACTGGTACTCCCGTAATCTTGTGTATGGTTTCAGGAAGCTCAATGGATATGTGTTATAGTGAAGAACACAATCAAGCCATCTTACAAGTATGGTATCCTGGTGCTAGTGGTGGTACGGCCTTAGCTGATATCTTGTTCGGCAAAACTTCACCTTCTGGTAAGCTACCCGTAACCTTCTACAAAAACACTGATGATTTACCAGAATTTACTGATTATGATATGAAAAATAGAACCTATCGTTACTACGAAGGCACGCCCCTTTATCCATTTGGATATGGCCTTACTTATGGCAAAGTCAAGGTTACTGATGCCAGTATCCAAGCAAGTGATACTGAAAAAGTAGTTATAACAGCCAAGCTTAAGAATATCGGTGAAGTACCTACCGAGGATGTTGTGCAAGTATATCTTAAGAACCTTGAATCACAATATGCCGTAACCAACGTTAGTCTATGTGGCTTTAAAAGGGTTTCATTAAAAAAAGGCGAAGAACAAGAAATTCAACTCGCAATTCCAATGAAGTCATTCCATGTATATAACAACGAAGGAACAAGTATCATCGATGGCAGCAACTACGAATTATATGTTGGTACATCAATGCCCGATGAACGTAGCGTTGAACTAACTGGCGAGACGCCAATTAAATTAGCTATAAATTTATAAAAAAGACAGCTTGTTTCTAGCTTTAATAATTACAAAAGCATAAAACGTATTTTGCACTTGCGCATTATGCCAGCGCAAGTGCAAAATACTTTTATGCTTTTCTATTTTATACTTTTTGAATACTTTACACTAAAAATTCTTTTTCCTTATTGCTAACACTAGCATCGCACCAAAAGAAACACTAAACAGTCCACACAAACCAAATAGATTAGCACTATCTCCTGTCCTTGGTACAGTAATAGCTTTACTAGATGCATTTACTGCTTCACCAACTATTAGCTTTCTAATTGCTAGATTTTTAACTACGGGCTTTTCAATTGCTAGGTCTTTAACTTCCGAATCAGCTACTTTTTGGTTCTCTAGCTCTGGAGCTTCTACTTTTGAATCTTCTACTTCTAAATCATCTATTTTTGAATCCTCTACTTCTAAATCGTCTACTTTCGAATCATCTATTTTTGAATCATCTACTTCTGGCTCATCTACTTCTGGCCCTTCTATTTCTGGCTCTTCTACTTCTGGTCCTTCTACTTTTGGCTCTTCTATTTCTGGTCCTTCTATTTCTGGCTCTTCTATTTCTGGTCCTTCTATTTCTGGCTCTTCCATTTCTGGCCCTTCTATTTCTGGTTCTTCTATTTCTGGCCCTTCTATTTCTGGTTCTTCTATTTCTGGCCCTTCTATTTCTGGCTCTTCTACTTCTAGGGCTAATGCTTCAATTACAAAGTAAAGCATCTTTGTTGATTCATTGCCTGCTTCATCCATAACGCCAGCAACAATAGTATACGCTTCAGCGACATTCATATCAATTTCCGTTGTCTCCATGTTATACGCTATCTTCCCAGTAACATCTCCATCTGTTTCATCTTCGGCACTAACACCAAATAATTCACTCCACGATGATGGTCGTTCTTCGCCAGCATTTAAGGTGATATTTTCATTTTGAACTGTAATCACTGGTGCAACATCATCAACGACAGTTACAATAGAAGATGTTAATACAACGGGATTGTCAATACTATCAACACTAAAGTCAACTACATATATACCTGCTACGGCCTCAATTTGACTACAGAAAACGTCAGAATATCTTTCATAAGTGGTACCATTTAAAATATTATATCTTCTAACATCTACCCGCTCGATAATTTCATGATACAAGGTATCATTTTCACCCCAGCTAATCACATCACTAAGCATCACTTCTATGTTATTAGAAGTATATAGATGTTCTCCCATCAGCGAACCATTATCTCGACCAAATACAGCAATTACTTCGACATCTTCTCCATTATTGACAAAAGTAACATTAGCCTCTGAGAAGCTACTTAGCGTAATATCACCTTCAACAACGAACCAGCCTTTAAAGATTTCATCTCCGCTTTCTTCGGCGGTCAAAGTGATTGTTTCACCTCTAGCTATACTTTCCGTTTTGCTAGCATAGGCCGAGCCGTTACCAAAGCTTAAAACATTAGTTATAAAACGGCGAGCCGTCATTTTGGGCTGCCATACATATGTATCTGCCATGGTTGAACCATCATATTGTGCCATTAATTCAGCAGTAATTAAAACATGTTCTCCTAATGGATTTTCAACCCTTCCCGAGCCTATATTTTGCCAAAAACCTGTATATGGTGTTGCCTCCGGCTCTGGATATCCTAGTACACTCATTATATCATCAAGTGATGAGTTCCCAAGAGAAACTACACCCTCTCCTAAAATTAATTCCCTTAAGCTATATAAACCGCCCAACATCGAAGATATATTTGTACCATTGGTATTAAAATTTGATAAATCTAATTTTGTTAATGAATTCATGCCATCAAACATCCCACTCATGTTAATAACTTTACTTGTGGCAAAGTTAGATACATCCAGTTCTGTCAATACCGGCAAATCACTAAACATCCAACTCATGTTAGCAACTTCACTTGTATCAAAGTTAGATACATCTAGTTTTGTCAATGCTGGCATATCATAAAACATCGCCATCATGTTAGTAACTTCACTTGTATCAAAGTTAGATACATCTAGTTCTGTCAATACCGGCAGATTATTAAACATCATAGTCATGTTATTAACCTTACTTGTGACAAAGTTAGATACATCTAGTTTTGTCAATGGCATTCTCGAAAACATACGACTCATGTTAATAACTTTACTTGTATCAAAGCTAGATATATCAAGTTCTGTCAATACATACAGGCCATTAAACATCCCACCCATATCAGTAACATTACTTGTGTTAAAGCTAGATACATCTAGTTCTGTCAATGCCTCCATACTACTAAACATCCAACTCATGTCAGTAACCTTACTTGTATCAAATCTATTTAATCCTTCAATTGTAGTTACCTTATCCAGTCTACTAAACAAATAGCTTTGACTACCCACCTCAGTTGTTACATCACCCTCAAAAACTATCTTAGTTATAATATCTCTCCTACTATACCAGGGTTGATAATAACTATTATTATTAGAAGCCGCTAATTCTCCTGCTCCGATATACAACGTTCCATCACTTGTTATTCTCCAGGCGCTCGTTCCCAGACTACCGCTCGCAATATTGCTAACACTTCTTATTCCTCTAGTTTCTAACAATATATCTTCTTGATTATTCGCATAAACAACCATTTGCATGAAATTAACAATCAAACCAACTGCTAATATCATAGTTAAAATTAATTTAAAATTTTTATTCATAATTCACTCACTTTCTTTGTCAATATGCAACTGTATTAGTCTAAACTAATCCAAAACAACCTACTAAAACCTCTGAAAAACATAAAATTTATTTTACGTTTGTACATTTCTTTTAATACAAGAACAAATATACTTTTATGCTTTTATTAAAATTTTCTAATTTCATATAAAAAAATAACCAAACAACTTATAAAAACATTCAAAAAAGCATAAATGTATTTTGCGTTTGCGTATTTCATTTTAGCGCAAGCGCAAATATACTTTTATGCTTTTCTAATTTTATGGAGAAATAAACGACGAAAGTCATTGTATCTTTCATCTATATAGCTTCAAATAAAAGTTCCTTAATTTTATTACTTTTATTTCGTTAATAAGCTTTGTCCTGTCATTTCTTTTGGCTGTTCCATACCCATCAATTCAATCAAGGTTGGCACAATATCCGCCAAAGAACCACCTTTACGTAATCCATATTTAGTGTCAGCATTAATCAAGATAAATGGTACCGGATTCGTTGTATGAGCGGTAAATGGTTCACCTGTCTGATAGTCCACTAGCTTCTCAACATTACCATGGTCAGCACAGATAAACATTTGCCCATCGACTTCTTTAATTGCATCTACTGCTCTTTTAACACAGCCATCAATTGTTTCTACTGCTTTAATCGCTGCTGCTTCAATACCAGTATGACCAACCATATCAGGATTGGCAAAGTTAACGATAATAACATCGTATTTGTCTGCCTTAATCGCATTAACCAACTTATCACACACCGCATCAGCACTCATCTCTGGTTGCAAATCATATGTCGCTACCTTCGGTGATGGCACTAAGATTCTATCTTCACCAACATTTGGCTCCTCTACGCCACCATTAAAGAAAAAGGTTACATGGGCATACTTCTCAGTCTCCGCAATTCTGGCTTGCTTTAAGTTATGAGCGGCTAAGAATTCACCAAAAGTATTAGTAATGCTTACTTTATTAAATGCTACTAACTTATTCTTAATTGTATCATCATAATCGGTAAAACATACAAAGGTTAACTTTAATTGCTTTTCTCTCTTGAAGCCATCAAAATCAGCGTCACAAAAAGCCCTGGTAATCTCTCTAGCACGGTCTGGTCTAAAATTAAAGAAAATTACCGAATCGTTATCAGCGATAACATTGGCTGGCTGACCATCTTGTGCAATTACCGTTGGTAAAACGAATTCATCAGTTACACCTTTGGTATATGAATCAGCTATTGCCTGTGCCGCATCAGTCGCTTTTGCACCTTCACCTTTAGTCATCGCATTATAAGCTTGTTCAACTCGCTCCCAACGATTATCACGGTCCATTGCATAATAACGTCCTGAAATAACACTAATCTCACCAACACCAATTTCTTTTATTTTAGCTTGTAATGTTTCAACGTATTCTTTGCCTGATTCTGGTGGTGTATCTCTACCATCCAAGAAACAGTGTAAATAAACTTTCTCAAGCCCTTCTTGCTTTGCCATCTCTAAGAGCGCATATACATGTGCAATATGGCTATGCACACCCCCATCAGATAGAAGCCCCATCAGATGTAATGATGAATTATTAGCTTTGGCATTAGCTATTGCCTTTAACAGTGCTTCATTTTTAAAGAAATCACCATCACTAATCTCTTTGGTGATTCTCGTCAAATCTTGGTATACTACTCGTCCCGCACCCATGTTAAGGTGTCCCACTTCTGAGTTCCCCATCTGACCTTCTGGCAAGCCAACTGCCATCCCACTAGCTGCCCCTTCGACAAATGGGTACTCACTCATTAATTTGTCCATCTCTGTTGTCTTAGCTTCATATACCGCATTAGCTTGATGCTTGTCACTTAAGCCATATCCATCTAATATCATTAAAACTGTTGGTTTCTTCATATATACACTCTCCTTATATAAGCTCTATTCGATTATAATACCTTCGAGATAAAATCTCTCAACCGTGGATTCTGCGGATTGCCAAAGAATTCCTGCGGTGTATTTTCTTCTTTAATCACACCTTCATCAATAAACATTACGCGATTAGCAACTTCTCTAGCAAAGCCCATCTCATGCGTAACTACCACCATTGTCATGCCATCTTGTGCTAACTCTCTCATTATCTCTAGCACCTCACCAACCATCTCTGGGTCAAGAGCTGACGTTGGTTCATCAAAAAGCATCACATCAGGATTCATCGCTAAGGCTCTAGCAATAGCAATACGTTGCTTTTGTCCTCCTGATAACATATCAGGATAGGTGTCTGCCTTTTCTGGCAAGCCGACTCGCTTTAATAATTCATCAGCTCTTTGGGACGCCGCTTCCTTGCTCATGATTCCTAATTTTACAGGTGCTAGCATTATATTGCCTTTAATCGTATGATTAGGAAATAAATTAAATTGTTGAAAAACCATGCCAATCTTCTGGCGCATCTTATCAACATTCGTCTTCGGCGAGGTGATATTAACACCTTCAAAAATTATCTCACCACCAGTTGGTTCTTCTAATAAGTTCAGCGAACGCAGAAAGGTCGACTTCCCACATCCCGACGGTCCGACTATCGCTACTACCTCACCTTGTGAAATATTGGTTGAAATACCATTTAGAACATTGTTATCACCAAAGGACTTTTGTAAATTCTTGACTTCTATTAAAATATTATCTTTCATTTACACGTAACCTCCTCTCAAGCTTACCGACAAATGAGGTCAATATCACTACTAATACCAAATAAATAAGAGCGGCGGCAAAAAGTGGCATAAATGGTTGATAGGTTGCTGCTTGAATAACATTCGCACCACGCGTTAAGTCCATCATCCCAATAAATCCACCTACTGAGGTCTCTTTTAACAAGACAATAAACTCATTCGCCAAGGCTGGCAAAACATTCTTAAGCGCTTGGGGCAAAATAATAGATTGCATCGTCTGGATATAGTTAAAGCCTAAACTTCGCCCTGCTTCAAATTGACCTTGGTCAATCGACATGATTCCAGAACGAACAATCTCTGCTACATAAGCTCCCGAATTCAGTCCAAAAGCAACTACTACTGCCAGGATTAAATTATTCACTTTTGCCAAAAACACAAAATAAATAATCAACAGCTGCACTAAGACTGGAGTCCCTCTAATAACCATCAAGTATATTTTACAAATGAAATTCAATATTTTAAGCTTACCCGTCTTATCGTAGGTTGAACGAATTATCGCCACAATAAAACCTAAAATAATACCAACCACCACCGCTAATAAGGTCACAAGCAAGGTGTTACCTAATCCTCTAACCAAGTATAACCAACGATCTAGATATATGAAATTGTCATAAAATTGTTCTGCTAGACTATTCATACTTCCCCCTCCAACGAATGTTTTGAAAACACTTAATAACTAACAAGACTGTTGCACGCTTATGTGAAACAGCCTTGGCTAAAACTTTTATTTTCTAACGATAATTACTTGTTTTGCTGTTGTATAGTTATCTGTAAAGTCAACATTCTTTAAACGCTCTTCGGTTACAGTCATACCTGCAACACCAATGTCTGCTTTACCGCTGATAATCGCTGCAATAATCGTATCAAATTCCATATCGGTAATCACTAATTCCATTCCCAATCTATCAGCAATTGCTTGTGCCATGTCTGGGTCAATACCAACTACCTTGCCACCTTCTTGATATTCATATGGTGGAAATGCTGCGTTAGTTGCCATCGTTAATGTTCCGTTAGAACGTTCAACATCGGCTGGTGATTCGTATGGTGTTAAGCCTTTCGTATCATCACCAATGTAGTTATTGATAATGCTTTCTAAGGTTCCATCCGCTTTCATTTCTTCTAATACTCTATTGATATTTTCTTTTAATTCAGTGTTCTCATGAGAAATAGCAATTGCATATTCCTCGATTGCAAACTCTTCATCAAGAATTACTAAATCATCATTCTTCTCAACAAATGCCTTAGCTGGTTGTTCATCAATGATTACACAATCAAGCTTACTTTGTTTAAGTGCCATAACTGCATCGTTACCTTTATTGAAACGGTCAATCTTAGTACCCGCTTCATCGCCTTCATAATCAGTTGCGAAAATATCGCCAGTCGTTCCTAATTGAACGCCAATTCTTTTGCCTTCTAGGTCAGCTACGCCAGCAATGTTAGCATCTGCTGCTGATGTCTCATCTACGTTACCTTCTATCCCTTGTTCACTTACTGCACCATCTGTGCTTTCTTGTTTTTTCTCTCCTGTGCAGGCTACCAAAGAAAAGGTCATCATTGTTACTAATGTTAGTGCTAATAATTTTTTCATGTTTTTCTCCTCTTGTGAATCAATCATTTCATAATTTTAGATACAACTTCTATCCATTGTATAGTATACAGATTTTTTGTATAAATATCAACTAAAATGTCAGTTATTCTACGTATTTCGCTACCACTACATTTGTTTTCTAACAATCGTATAGTCATCTCCTAAGCGATAATAAGGACAACTACTATGTGAATCACTTAAAAAACGATTCAATTCATCCTCGTCCATGTTTATCTGGCAAGCATCCTCTTCATATTCTTCATCGTACACACAATATACACAGCTATCACAACTATTTTGGCTACCACTCATCATCGTCCCCTTTGCTTTTATGTCCTAATATTTTATAGTATATATCCTCTTACAAAATATCGCAATCAATGTTAATGACACCTCGTTATTTTTATGGTAAAATTCAAAGTAACTATTGTAATTTAACAACATATGAAAAGAGGTTTAATTTTATGGGACCAGGAATTATTACTTTAATAGCAGTTGTGGCAGTGCTTATCCTTTGGGTTATTAGCTCACAACGTAAACTAGTCAAATTAGATGAGATGTGCAAGAATGCGCTCTCACAGATTGGCGTTCAACAGAATTCGCGTTGGGATGCTCTTGGCGCTTTGGCTGATTTGACCAAACAATATGACGACCACGAATACAACACCCTAGTTGATGTTATTGGTCGCCGCCGTTCGATTACTGGCAATAGTAGTGTTGCTGATGCTAATGCTCAAGAAAATGCTATCACTGAAGCAATGGGCAAGATTATGGCAATTAGTGAATCTTATCCTAATTTAAAGGCTGATGCTATGTACACTAAGACTATGGATAGCGTTAATCAATACGAACAAAATGTCCGTATGAGCCGTATGACTTGTAACGATACATTGACTAAATACAACCGTTTATTGCGCCAAATCCCAACTTGCTTTATTGCTGGTATGTTTGGTTTTGTCAATCGCGAATATTTAGAAACACCCGTCGAAAAGCAAGCAATGCCATCTATGAAACGATGAGGACAAAAATATGATAAAAAGAAAACTCACTTGCTTTGTCCTCTTGATTTTATTTTCTTTATCAATACTCTTTAATGCGACACCTGTTCAGGCGAGCGGCGAAGCCATCTATAGCATTGATGTAACTGTTGATTTACAAGCTGATGCCTCAGCTAGGATTACCCAGGTTTGGCATACCTCGTCTAATCAGGGCACTGAATTCTATATTCCACAGGTTAATCTTGGTGACATGGAGGTTAGAGACCTTCAAGTTAGTGATGAAAATGGCAACATCTTTGAAGATATTGGTTCTTGGAATGTTGATGCTTCACACGCACAAAAGACTGGCAAAAGTGGTCTTAACAAGGTATCCGACGGCGTTGAAATCTGTTGGGGCAAGATTTATGGTGAACAGACTTATACTATTAGCTATACCTTAACTAATTTCATCAAGGAATACTCTGACGGAGCATTTGGTTTCCTTGCCCGCTTCGTCAATGATAACCTCGACCCACTACCCCAAAAGGTCTCTGTTACTGTTAAGCGAGACGGATATCATTTTTCTACTGATAATGCTGGTATTTGGGGCTTTGGATTTACTAGTTCAATTCACTTCACTGATGATGGCAAGGTATCAGTCGTTAACGATGAACCTTTTACTTCTAATCATCATGTAACGATTATGATGCGCTTAGACAAAAGCTTAGTTACTAATGCCGCTAGTAGCAGCTTGACTTTCACAGAGCTTGAACAAAGAGCCTTTAAAGGTAGTGATTACGGTAATCAATTGCCACCATTTGTCACCACGATAATCACTATCGTCATATTTATTGCCGCCATCGCTTTCGCCATGATTGTCATTGGTTTTGCCGGAGCTGGCGGACAAACTGCACCCCCTATTAATCAAAAGAATCTTGATTATTACCGCGATATCCCTTATAACGGATATCTGCCAGCCGCCTTTTATACCCTACAGAATTATTCACAGCTTAAAAATCAAAGCACTATTATTAGCGCCTACTTCCTCCGTTGGATTAAGGCTGGGCTAGTAACTATCGAGACTCGTGACAAGAAATCGTTCTTAGGTATCGGCGGCAAAACGGCGACATCCCTAGTTTTTTCAAAGGTTCCTTTTACTGGTGACGGCCTTGAGAAACAACTCTACAACATTATGCTTAAAGCTGCTGGCAGTGACCGCATATTGCAAGAAAACGAATTAAAGAAATGGAGCAGCAAAAATTACGAAACCCTTGCTAATTGGTTTACAAAGGTCAAGAGTAACGGCCTCAACTACTATACCGACAACAAATTAGCAACTGCTAAATTAAAACCATACTTCTTTAATTTGCTACATCGTTCAACTACTGAAATTAACGAATCTGGAGTTCAAGCTAACAAGAATTTATTCGGCTTTAAGAAGTACTTAAAAGACTATACCCTAGTTAGCGAACGACAGGCTAATGAGGTGCTGCTTTGGGATGAATACCTAGTCTTTGCTTCACTATTCAATATTGCTGACGAAGTTGCCCAAGAATTTAAGAAACTCAACCCTAAATTCTTTGAAAATTCGATGTATCAACAAAATAACGGTAATGGTGATTTCTTTATGACTTATTTATTCCTAAGTTCACTTTCTAACGCCAGTTATAGAGGTATGCAAGCCGGTCAATTTAGTTCTGATGGCTCTCGCAGCGGCGGTGGCGGCGGTTCTGGCTCCTTTGGCGGCGGCGGTGGCTTCTCTGGCGGTGGTAGCGGTGGCGGTTCACGCTAATCCCGAAGAGGTACCCAGAACAAAGAGTCTGCTTGCAGACTCGCCGCGCCGAGCGTTTTCCAGTTAAGCGAGTGCGCATCCCGCGGAGCGCTTTTGCTTTATAGGCGAACTTTCCTATAAAGTAAAAAAGAAGCATGAGAATTTATATCTCATGCTTCTTTTTTGTCTTGTATAATTATTTGTAATTTACAATCTTACCAAAATCTGGTTTAAGTGCTGCCCCACCAACTAAACCACCGTCGATGTCCGCTTGTGCAAATAATTCTGTGGCACTATCAGCCGATACTGAACCGCCATATTGAATACGAATCGCATCTGCTGTTGCTTGGTCATAGATTTCTGCGATGCACACACGAATTGCTGCACAAACTTCTTGAGCTTGCTCAGTTGTTGCCACCTTACCTGTTCCAATTGCCCAGATTGGTTCATAAGCAATAACTGCTGTCTTAGCTTGTTCAGCCGTTACATCCAAGAAAGCAATCTTGATTTGTTGACGAATAAAATCAATTGTCACACCTTGCTCTCTTTGCTCTAAAGTCTCACCACAACAAACGATTGGTGTAATTCCATGTTCAAAAGCTTTTAGCACTTTCTTGTTAACCGTGATATCACTTTCAGCAAAGTACTCTCTTCTTTCAGAGTGCCCAATGATTACGTATTTGACACCAACATCAGTCAACATATTAGGTGCAATCTCACCTGTGTAAGCACCACTTTCTTCATAGTACATATTCTCTGCACCGATATTGATATTAGACCCCTTTGCCGCTTCAAGGGCTGGGATAATAGCGATAGCTGGTACACAGAAAACCACATCAACATCTTCACTTGCTACCAGTGGTTTTAAAGTATTGATTAGTTCAACTGCTTGACTTGGTGTCATGTTCATTTTCCAGTTTCCTGCAATAATTTTTCTTCTTGCCATTTTTGTATCTCCTCCTTATTATACTAACTATCAAACCAAATCCTGATAATATAGTTCATTTATTTCTTTCTGTTGAAGCGTACGTTTCTTATCAAACTAATTCTCTAAGCCTTATCATTAGCTGCTGCTACGCCTGGTAATTCTTTGCCTTCGAGGAATTCTAGAGACGCTCCACCACCAGTTGAAATATGGCTCATCTGAGCACCAAATCCCAATTGATTAACAGCTGCTGCTGAATCGCCACCACCAATGATAGTCGTCGCATCTGTCTCTGCCAAAGCTTTTGCTACAGCAATTGTTCCCTTAGCTAGAATTGGATTCTCGAATACGCCCATCGGTCCATTCCATACAACAGTCTTAGCACTTTTAACTTCTTCTGCATATAATTCTGCTGTCTTAGTCCCAATATCAAGCCCCATCTTATCTGCTGGTATCGCATCTGCTGGCACAACCTCAATCTCAATTTGAGCATCGATTGGATTTGGGAAATCAGTTGTTACCGTGCTATCGATTGGCAATAATAATTTCTTGCCTAACTTTTCTGCCTTAGCAATCATTTCTTTACAGTAATCAACCTTCTCTTCATCTACAAGTGAAAGACCGATACCATAACCTTTAGCTTTTAGAAAGGTAAATGCCATTCCGCCACCAATAATTAAAGTATCGCATTTCTCTAAAAGATTATCGATAACACTTAATTTGTCGGCTACTTTAGCGCCACCTAAGATTGATACAAAAGGACGTTTAGGACTATTAACAGCATTGCCAAGGAAATCGATTTCCTTTTGCATTAGATAGCCCACTACTGCGGTATCAACATACTGTGTAACACCTACGTTAGAACAATGTGCACGGTGAGCTGTTCCGAATGCATCATTGACAAAGATGTCACATAAAGATGCTAAATCTTTGCTAAATGCTTCACCATTTTTGGTCTCTTCTGCACGATAACGAGTATTTTGAAGTAGCACTACGTCACCATCATTCATTGCCGCTACTGCTGCTTTAGCGTTCTCGCCAACAACATTATCGTCGGCTGCGAACTTAACATCTTGTCCTAAAAGCGCTGATAAACGTACTGCCACTGGTGCTAATGACATCTCTGGCACTGGCTCCCCTTTTGGCTTACCTAAATGTGAGCAAAGGATAACCTTACCACCATCGGCGATTAATTTCTTGATTGTTGGCATCGCTGCCACAAGACGATTCTCGTCAGTAATCTTACCATTAATAATCGGCACATTGAAGTCACATCTAACTAGGACTCTTTGACCTTTTGCATTAATATCATCTACTGATTTTTTGTTAAGCATTTTATTTCCTCCTACAATATTAAGATAATTTCTTATAATAATTGATACTTACGGATTGTTATGTACTTTGTCATATCACAATCCTAAAACAAAAATTAAGGGCCCAGTCCAAACAGACCGGACCCTTTAAGATTAACTTGGATCGTTTAGCAATTTTCTGAGAAATATTTGATTGTACGAACCATTTGGCTAACATATGAATTTTCGTTGTCATACCAAGAAACAGTTTGAACTAAAGTAGTTCCATTGTCCATTGGTGATGCCATTGTTTGTGTAGCATCAAAGATTGAACCATATGTGCTACCAATGATATCGCAAGATACGATTTCGTCTGTTTCGTATGCAAAAGATTCTGTTGATGCTGCTTTCATTGCTGCATTAACTTGGTCTACAGTAACAGCTCCTTCTACAGTTGAGATAAGGATTGTTGTTGAACCTGTAGGAGTTGGAACGCGTTGAGCAGAACCGATTAATTTGCCATTTAATTCTGGAATAACAAGACCGATAGCTTTAGCTGCACCAGTGCTGTTTGGCACGATGCTAAGAGCTGCTGCACGAGATCTTCTTAAATCACCGTTTCTTTGTGGTCCGTCAAGAGTCATTTGATCTCCTGTGTAAGCATGAATTGTGCTCATGATACCACTTTTGATTGGTGCTAATTTGTTAAGTGCGTTTGCCATTGGTGCAAGACAGTTTGTTGTACAAGAAGCTGCTGAAATTACAGTATCTTCTGCTTTTAGGATTTCGTGGTTTACATTGTAAACTACGGTTGGAAGATCATCGCCTGCTGGTGCAGAAATAACAACTTTTCTTGCTCCGGCTTTGATGTGAGCTTCTGATTTAGCTTTAGATGTGTAGAAACCGGTACACTCTAGTACAACGTCTACGTTTAAATCTCCCCAAGGAAGTTTAGAAGCATCTGCTTCTGCGTAAATTTTGATTTCTTCGCCATCTACACTGATTGAATCTTCGCCAGCTGTTACTTTATCTGCCAAAGCGTATTTTCCTTGTGATGAATCATATTTTAATAAATGTGCTAGTACTTTAGGTGAGGTTAAGTCATTGATTGCAACTACTTCGTAACCTTCTGCTCCGTGCATTTGTCTGAATGCAAGACGTCCAATACGTCCAAAACCATTAATCGCTACTTTTACTGCCATTTTATTTCCTCCTTTTGTTGTTGACCATTTTTAGAGTTTTATACTCCCTCTATACATAAATACACGCTTATCTACTTCGTGTACTTATGTCTAGAGGGGCGATATATCTACAAACTCTACTAAATGATATTGTACCTAATTTGAGTCTAAAATTCAAGTGTCAATTATCATAAAATGTCCAATCTTTTAATTGTATTTCAGCAAATATAACCAAAAGATAATTAAACTCTTTAACTATGAGGAAATAACCTCCATGCTTTCTTATTCTTCCACAAATATCGAATTCGATTCGATACAAGTCGCAAACCATTTTCCACTTTCTTTGATAATACGCTCTTGTGTATCAAAATCTATATAGATGATACCAAAACGACTACCATACCCAAAGCTCCATTCGAAATTATCTAACAATGACCATACGAAATAGCCTGCAACTGGTGCCCCCTTTTGGATTGCTCGCCAGGTTGCCATTAAGTGACGCTTGATATAATCCTTTCGGCCAGAATCATTAATTGTTTTATCAATAGTAACAATATCGTTAAATGAAGCACCATTTTCTGTGATATAAATTTTCTTAATCTTATATTCATTTGTCAATCTTAAGAGCATCGCTTCTAAGCCAGCCTCTGTAATTGGCCATTGTCTATCGGTAACTTGCATTCCTGCTGGTGTAACCCCTTCACTCTCTAGCGGCCAAATTGCTTTATTACTTCTAATGAATTGGTCGTTATAGTAGTTAAGCCCTATAAAATCAAGCGGTTGACCGATAAGCTCCATCATCTTTGCCTGGAAATCAGGTATCTTAGCACCCTTTTTCTTAAATAACGCTATCATATCGGCAGGATATTTTTTCTTTATAATTGGGTCAATAAACCATCTATTTAGATATCCGTCTGAGTACTCGGTCGCCAATTTATCCGCTTTAGAATCTGAATATGGATGTCTTGGCATCAAATTCAAGGTAATACCAATCTCACCTGCCATCTTTTGTTCACGGAAATATTTAACTACCAAACCATGCGCAATGTTTAATTGATACGATGCTTCAAGGGCCGCTGAGAAATCTCTAAGCCCTGGTGCTTGACGACCTTCAAAGTATCCTAAAAAAGCTGCGCAATATGGTTCGTTCAAAGTAATCCAATGCTTAACTCTATCGCCTAATTTAGCAAAAACAGCCTTACTATATGCTAAAAAGTATTCTGGCATTTGAGGATTCGTCCAGCCGCCAATATCTTGTAAAGCCTGCGGTAAATCCCAGTGATATAGGGTTACACATGGCTCAATCTGGGCCTTTAAAAGTTCATCTACTAAGTCCGAGTAGAATTGTAATCCGACTTCTGAAACAACTCCTACCCCAGTTGGGATTACTCGCGGCCAAGCAATTGAAAACCGGTATGCCTTTAACCCTAATGACTTCATCAATTGGATATCTTCTTTGTAGCGATGATAGTGGTCACACGCTATCTCACCAGTATCTTGATTCTTGACATTACCAGGGTTACTGCAATAACGGTCCCAGATTGATTCACCTCTACCGCCTTCATTAATAGCACCTTCAACTTGGTATGAAGCTGTTGCTGAACCCCAGATAAAATCTTCGGGGAATGTCTGCTTTATCATATTGAACCTCTCTTCTATTTAAATTTTCAACTCCAAATTCGGTCTAAAGACCGTTCGTGATTCCACTCATCCGTTGAAACCCAGATATCCTTTTCCCGATTTAAGCCATACTCTCTTACTACCTCTTCATCAATTCCTGTAATACCAAGTCCCGGAGCGTCTGAAACCATCATCACCCCTTTACCAAAAGCTGTCTTAGCTTCTCCTATAATGATATCATGCCACCACGGCATATCAATCGCATCATACTCTAGGGCAAAAAAGTTCTCACTCGCCGTTGCTGCATGGGCACACGCTATCGAGGCAATCGGGCTTTCACACATGTGTAGTGCCATCGATGCACCGTATCTGGCGGCTAAGGTACTTAATTTCTTAGTCTCAAGAATACCGCCAATCGTCAGCAAATCAGGATGAACCACTGCTAATGCACCAGTCTTTAATAATGGTTTAAACCCTTCAGCCAAATAAATATCTTCGCCTGTTGCTAGGGCAATGTTAGTTTTCATACCTAATTGCTCATACTGCTTCGTCAAGTGCCACGGTAACATATCTTCTGCCCAAGCTAAATTGTGCTTTTCTAAGCGATTGGCAATTTTGACCATATCAGCTAATGGAAAATGACCAAAGTGGTCAATCGCTAGCGGTACCTCACTACCAATAACCGCTCTGATTCTACCAATATATTCATCTAATGCTTCTAGCCCTTGCTCAGTAACATGTAGGTTCGTAAATGGATGGGCTAGGTTATTGTAGTCATACATCTTTGCATTTAGCTTTGATACCTCTTCCTTATCGCCAAGCTTAGCCACTTCGCGCATCTGACCTTCTATCGCGCGAAAATCACGTAACCAATCAGTGGGGCCTGAGATATTGCCTTTTTGATACATTAGCAATTCTACGCTTAGAATCTTAAGGACGCTAAAGCCTTCTGCTATGTAACTTAGTAGCTTTTGCCCCACCTCCTCTGGCGCCATTACATCACCAGTAAAACGCCCTGATTCAATATGAGTATCGGCATATAGGCGTATCTGGTTACGCTGTCTGCCACCCAAAAGTTGATAAACTGGTACCTCATAAGCTTTACCGGCTAAGTCCCATAGCGCCACTTCAATAGCTGACACCCCCGCTGATTGTCTGGAAGGTCCACCAAAGGGCCGAAGCTTTTGAATTAGGCGTTCTACTTCACACGGGTTCTCACCTAGGATTCTACTTTTGAGGAGTTTAACATAGGTCGGACTTGCACCGTCTCTTAATTCGCCATAACCAACAAGCCCTTGATTCGTTTCAATGCGAATCAAATGGGTTCCCCATGGCGGAATATGCACCTTACATATTTTCAAATCAGTAATACGAAGCTTAGCTGGTTCCCCACAGTGTCTATTTTCATTAATCATCTTTTCACTTCCTTTAGTCAAATTGCCCGACATCTAGACCAAGCGGAATCGAATCCGGTCTTGTACATGTTGTCTGCATTGCTTGAAACTCACCGTCACAATTTAAGGCTTCTAGCACCTCTGTGACATGACAAGCCATATCGGCACTGGCACGGTTCTGGCGTTTTAGCTTTAAAGCGCTTGCCATATCAGCTAAGCCAAGTCCGCGCATATTTGAATCAGGCTGTCGATAGAGATGCGGCATCACCTTATATTTCTGCCACATCGTAGGTCTACTTAATTTGCCAATCGCATCTTCGTTTGAGAATCCTTCAACCTCTTCAATCAGCTCTTCTGCTCTTACTAGCTTAATTTCGCCACCGAAATGATTAGGGTCGGGTATCACCAAGGTGCCTTTAGTGCCATAGATTTCTAGCTTGGGAAGATTCGTCAACCAACCATCGAAGCTCATGGTTATATTGGCAACCACCTCGTTCTCAAACCTTAAAAGCCCTGCATAATGAGTCGGCACCTCGGTTAATATCTCTTCACCACATCTTGGCTGACTATATATCTTTCGCTTGGCAAATCCTTTCGTCATAAAGCATCCCGCCCTAGCCACTGGTCCGAGCAGTGATACCAAGGCAGTAATATAATAAGGGCCCATATCTAGCATTGGCCCACCACCTTCTTGATAGAAGAAATCAGGTGCCGGATGCCATGTTTCTGGTCCATGATTAACCATATTAGCCGTTGCTCCAATCGGCGTGCCAATCCAACCTTCATCAATTAAACGGCGACAGGTCTGTAGTGCTGTTCCCATAAAAGTATCGGGTGCACAGCCTAGCATAACACCATTTTCCTTTGCTAACGCTTTTAAGCAAACGGCATCCTTGGCTTTTAGCGCTAGTGGCTTTTCACAATAAATATTCTTTTTGTTTAAAATAGCCTTTTTATTCAGCTCATAATGCACCGCTGGAATAGTTAGATTCAAGATAATATCTACTTCTTTTGCCATTAACATTTCAGCCACTGTATAGACCGTTTCAATATCATACTTTTGCGCCATCGCCTTAGCTTTCTCAGCAAAGATATCAGCGCAGGCAACGACCTTTAAATGCTTGTAAAATTTCTTAATGTTATTTAAATATACATTGGCAATTACCCCACAACCTATCACGCCTATATTTGTCTTCTCCATCACTAAATCCCTTTTCTTTTCATTGGTCTATCGTTGTTCTCGTTCCTTCACTTCAATCGTTACACCTAGCTTATCTTGAGTATCAAAATAGGCATAACGCTCAAAGATTTTATCTTCAACAAATGATAACGGATAACCGCCTTTTTCCATAAAATCGATTTGTTGTTCAAAGCCATTTACATAGAAAGATATGAAGCAGACACCTGAACCATGCTTTTTTAGATAGTCCCGCCACATACTTGGTTCCTCATCAGCCGGCTCTAGTATCTCTAGATAAACTGGGTCTAAATTGACAATACATGACTTTAGCTTCGGATTAACTCGTACCCCCTTATACTCACGGTATGCCCCTTCTTGCGGCATTTTATTGGGATTGGGATATCTTACAACGGCCGCTTCTGATAAGTCGAAAATTTCATTATAGTGCTTCGCCACATCTTCAATATTATTCACTACAATGCCTATCTTAACAATCTGATTACTTCCTAATTTATCACTCATACTATGCTCCTTTTTTCTTTATTCCATTTTAATTTATCTACTATCCCCAAATCCGAATCCGGTTAATCCCTGCTTTTAGATTGGCAAATGGCCCAATATTAGTTGTCTGTTCATTTCTTTTCAAACCATTTAAATCTATATCAAAGGTAATTGGCGTGCCATCGGGATTCTCAAACGGTGCCTCTACAATTCGAACCATTTCCAAATCATCAGTCTTCAAAATTTTAGTCACCAAACCAAGCATTTCTTTTTCAATGTTAATCTCGATAAAGGTCTGACCATCTTTTTGCTTAATTTTAACTTGTGGGTCAACTTTACTTAGGAAATTCTCCTGCTCACCATCATAAGCTGGTGCTCCTCTTAAGTAGGCATTATTATTAATATATGCTGGACCTTGAACTGCTTCGAATTTATCCAAATCACCCTTCCCTAAAGCATGCACTCGCCCGATATATTCTGCTAGTGAGCTGGGATGTCCGTCATAATAACTAGTCCCATTTTGTGATTGTTCTGTGTAAATCTTGGTTCCTCCGATAAAAATATTCTGATACCAGCGGTCATCAGCACCGTATACGAAGGTTGTCCCTAGGGGCTTGGTTGAATGTGGGTAATGATATGGTGTGGCACGGTTTAACACCTGCTCTCTACGCATTGTCCCACAGCATAAATTATTCACATAAGCACCACCCCAAGCAATGTTATCAAAATTATAATCCGAAGCCAAAATATTATTATCAACGATATGTGGTCCATGAGTTACTTCGATAAATAAGTCCCGTTCATTATTATAGAAGATATTCCTACTGACCCTAGTTCCCTGCGCTTGCCAATCCAACCAAAGCCCCAGCGTACAATCATGTAAATTATTGTGATAAATCTGCGTATCAATAGCGGCATGTAGCTTGATGCCTGCAATTTCATGCCCAAAGAATTCATGCTTAACTCCGATATTATATATTTCATTGTCATATATCTTGCTAAAGATACAGCCCAAATGCCCAACAATACCGGTTTGACCACAGTTATAAATAGTATTATTGCGAATCACATGTGAACCAACACTTTCTTTGCTCCAACCAATATTTAATGCCATGAAGACTGACTCCATCTGATGTTGATAACCTGGCTTACGCTTAAATTTGGTGGAAAGATTATCACCTGTAGATGCTTCTTTACCAATGCTAATACCACTACATTTTGCATCATGAATTATATTATCCTCAATAATCCACCCCTTACTCCAATTCACGCCAATAAGCCCTGGCTGATCTGCCGAAGGTGGTGCCCAAGTCGAAGCCGCTTGACACATTCTAAAGCCTTTGACGGTTAGATAATCAAGTCCCGTCTTATCGGGAAAGAAACAATATTTCCTAACATTTATCTCGACCAATTCTTTTGTCGGGTTGGCTTCATGGAAATTCGCATAAATAGTTGTTGTCTTATCATCTACTTTCGCACACCATGTATATAACGTCTCTTCTGGATGGGGAATTAATTCCCGCCTTTTGGTCCATGGCGGATTGTATCCATCAAGTCGTTGCTTTGGTTCCTTTACTAATTCAAGGCTCTTGGCCTCATAGAAGGAACGGCCATTTAAGTACACCTCACCAGCGTGAATCTTCATCTTAGTCGCTGGCGGGTCCACAAACCAATCACCATGAATGGTCTCAACAAAGGGATTAAAACCTTCTTCAAAAAAGCTATTTGGCAACACCACCTTCCATGTCGTGCCTTCAACCAATTCCCAGTCTTTAATAATCTCCGAGCCCTTAATAGTTACCGCTTCGCCCTCTGCGGCTTGATAGGTTATTCTTTTAGTATCGCTTAAACCACCATACTGCGGACTAACTCGCTCGCGATATATCCCTTCATGAACAATCACCGTATCACCTGGCAACGCTACCTTCGCCGCCTTATTTATGGTTAAAAACGGAGTCGCTTGACAACCGTCATTTTTATCATTTCCTGATTTTGCTACATGTAATTCTCTAGCCATTTCACTCTCCTCCTAAGATTTATTTTGGAATAAGCCAAATGGATATAATCATATACTCATTTGGCTTACCAATGGAAACTAAAAATCAATTAAGTTACTATTTTATAAATTTTCCTGCAAAAATTTCGCCTGCAAAGAATTATCACCCATTTGCATCAACTCTACTCTATTTCTATCTGGGTCACGTACCCAGCATTGCCAGTTATCATCAATTCCGAATTTGACTGGCCGATCTAGTTCATAGCCCGCGTCAGTAATCATCCTCGCAATTTCATTGATATCGGTTACTGCAAAACATAGATGCGAAAAGCCAATATTGCAATCATCATATTCTGTGAAATTCTCACCACCATAGAATAATTCAATAAATTGGTCGCCACCAGCATATAAGTATACAATCCATGGCTCGCCCGTCTCTGGTTTATCCATACCAAAGGCTCTTTTAAAGCCTAAAGCATTTGTATAGAACTCAATTGACTTCTCCATATCGCTTACATTTAATGCGGTATGCGCTAATCCCGTTACTACCATAATAATTCTCCATTCTGCCACTGATGGGCTCAAGTTAAAATTTACTAGTCTCATATCTTGCTATCTTATTCGTTAAGTCGGTAAGCTTTAACCTTTCACTCCACCTTCTGATAGACCCTTAACAAATACTTTGTTACATAAAATAAACAATAGAATTATCGGCAAAGAAATAACTACGCCCGATGCCATAATCGCACCCCAATCGACTAGATATTCACCGACAAACATATTGATTGCGATTGGCAATGTCCTAACATTTGCTGATGTCGTTAAGTTCAAGGCAAGCACAAACTCTTCCCAGGTTGAAAGAAATGTATATATCGCCACCGACATCAATCCCGGACGGGCAATTGGTACTACTACACTAACAAAGGTTCTAAGTCTGGTTGCACCATCGATTCGCGCCGCCTCCTCTAACTCAAAAGCAATTCCATCAAAGAAGGTCTTTAACATTAACGTTGACAGCGGTATCGTAATTGCCACATAAGGTAAAATTAACGAAAAATAATTGTTAATCAAACCCACTTTCGAAAACAACGTAAAAATCGGAATAATCAAGACTACCGATGGCATCATCTGACCATATAATAAACCAATATAAAAGGCCCGCTTGCCCTTCATTCTAAATCGCGAAAAACCATAACCAGCTAGGCTTCCTAAGATAACTGTAATCGAAGTCGCAGTCACCGATACAATGACACTATTAAGAAAAGCTCTTGGTATACCACTTTCAAATAGCACCCGATAGTAACTAGAAAAGGTAATATTACTAATCGAAAAGGTTGGTGGCATTCGATATATTTCCGTTACATCTTTAAGCGATGAATTAACCATCCAAATAATCGGAAAGGTGGTAATAAGAATCATACATAGCAAAAATCCATACATAATAATTTTCTGTGCTCTTATTTTGCCTTTATTTCTAAACATTATTGTTCATCCCCCTTCATCGTACTTCTAATATAAAATGATGAAAAGATTGCAACAATGACGAAAAGTATAGTACTTGCTGTTGCCGCCCTTCCAAAATTAAATTTAACGAAAGCTTCTTGATGAATCAATAATGACAATACCTGTGAAGACGTCCCTGGTCCACCGCCTGTCAAAACATAAATAAAGGTAAATGAATTAAGCGTCCATATCGTTAATAACAAAATAACCGTCTTACAAGTTCCAGCTACATGAGGCAAGGTTACGGCTTTGAATCGTTCCCAACTATTAGCACCATCAACTGCTGCTGCCTGATAAAGTTCAACTGGCACCGATTGTAGTGAGGCCTCAATATACAAAAGGACTAATGGAAACATCTTCCACACATTAACAATAATCGCCGAAGCTAGTGCTAACGAACTACTTCCCGTCCAAGCCAGAGGTTCCGAAATAATTCCAATTCTTACCAGTGCCGCATTTAATATTCCAAAATCACTATGATACATCCACTTCCACATCATACTACCGATAACCGAAGGAAGAACCCAAGATAGCATAATTAAAGCTCGTAAGATACCTCTTCTTTTTAGCACATCACTTGATAGCACCATCGCACAAATAGACCCTAAGAGAAATTGACATGCAACACTAAAGGCCGTCCATTTTATCGTATTAAGCAAGGCATTTCTAAAGTTGGGGTCAACTAAAATATCCTTATATTGTTGAAGTCCAACGAATTCCCAACCGTTGTTAAAAAGAGTATTTTCAAAAAAGCTTTGTGAAACATTATAACCAATCGGAAAAAGCATAACTGATGCCACTACCAAAAGTGCTGGGATAATATAGAATACCCCACTATTAAACTTATTGTTTTTCGTTCTATTCTTCATACCTAACACTCCCACTTTATCGTTATCCACAAACACACTAATCATGCTTTTTATCAAGGTGCTAAATTGCTTTAGCACCTCTTATTTTTAGCTGATTTCATTTTTATAAAATAGCATTTACCTTTTCATGAACAACCGCCATGGCTTCCTCAGGAGTAACATCACCTGCTATCGCCAATTGAATTTCTTCAAATAAGATTTGTCTGATTTGGGTCAATTGTGGAATTACTGGCAATACCGCACCATAAGGTAGCATTTCGCCAAGATTAGTTCTTAGTGGGTCTGATTGGTATTTCTCATGCTCCATCATTGCTACTCTAGCCGAGAAAGTGCTTGAATATTCTACTGAAACCTCTGGTGAAGCAAGGAATTGGGCAACCTTAAAGGCTTCTTCTGGATACTTGGTATGACTTGCTATCGCTGTACTCCAGCCAGCGAAGATAACGCGTCTTTCTTTCCCTGCAAAAGCTGGCAGCTTAGCTGTATTAAAATTCATTTCAGGATTTGCTTCGCGAATTGTATCAATATCAAAAGGTCCTGACATGAAGGCTGCGGTACTTTCATTTTCAAATAATGAGCGACCTGCGGCATTGTCATTTTCAAGGATACTTGATGGGGTTACGCCATAAACGGTATGTAGCTCAACGAAGAACTTCGCCGCTTCAATAACTTCTGGTGCATCAAAATTCGAAGCACTGTTGTCTTCGGTTAAGATGCTACCGCCATTACACATAATCATATTAATTAATTGATAGCTTGTATTACCTACTTGTCCGCCTGGGATAGCAATTCCACTCACACCACCTGTCGTTGCTGCTTCAAGAATTGGTACAAATTCTTCCCATGTCTCAGGCATTTGGTCTGTACCAGCCGCGCTAAGCATATCTTCGTTATAGTACATACCATGAGTCTCTGCTCGGTAAGGCATTCCATAAATAGAATTTTGAACAGTGATTCCGTTAACTGCACCTGGATAGAAGTCTGTTACATCAATATTATTTGCTGCAATGTATTCATCTAGATTTAGTAATCCGCCTGCTGTGGCATAGGTCGAAATCCATTCATTATTAACACTTAATAAATCTGCACCGCTTCCTGCCATAATAGCTGTCAAATATCTATCACTCATGCCATTATCTGGGAAGAATTCAACATTTACTTTGATATTAGGATTCTCGACATGAAATTGTTCTAGTAATTTCTCGGTCACACCTTCATTCCAAGAAGCATCCCACATGGTCAATTCAACAACGTCTTTAGAGACTTCTGTCTCTGTTTTAGCCTGCTCTTCTTTTGTTGCTTCTGTCGTTTCGGCAGTTGAAGAACTGCTTTCTGTTCCTTTGTTACTAGCACCGCAACCAGCTAGTAAGGTAACTAACATAACACCTGTCAACATAATACTTAGCACTTTTCTTTTCATTTGCTACCTCCTTAAAATGTGTTATTTGATTTAGTTGTAATACAACTAACAACAACTATATAATACCTTGCCACTAACAGTTTCGTCAATTGTTTTTTCTTTTCAGTTGATTTCTTGTCACATCTGCACAATCTCATCCCGCTTTTTATATTGAATTCGCTAGGTAGTGCTGTAAATTATTACTATTTCAGAAAAACAAAAAAGAATTTCACTTAAAGTAAAAAAAGAACTATTCAAATAATATCGCTATTATTTGAACAGTTCTCTTTTTTAATCACCATATCTTCTATGATTTTTTATTTTTAACTTCTAAAAGCTCACTGGTTGAGCAAATATGCTCTCGCATTATTCGTTTTGCCATCTTCGGGTCATGCCTTTTAATCTCTGCCAAAATCTTGCTATGATAACGAATCCCATTTACATTATTATTCAGCCCTGTCTCATGAATGGTCTCTTGAATTGCCCTTTCTAGGACATCACGCAGAATAGTCATAGTCTTAATAATTATTTTGTTTCGAGTAATCTCGGCAATTTTAAAATGAAATTCCATATCTACTTTACTAAGATTCTCAATGTCTCTAATCTTCTCGTAAATTACCATTCTATCAAGAATCTCTTCTAGCTCCTGAATGTCTTCTTCATTGGCACGTAGCGCTGCAAGATAAGCACATTGTGTCTCAATAATTTCGCGAAATTCAAATATCTCCATTGCTGAATTGTCACCTAAGTAAACCGTCGGTATCAAAGCATTCATATTCATGCTATCAACTAAATCAACCGTCTTCACAAATGAGCCTTCGCCTACTCTAGTCTCTAACAAGTCAAGTACAACTAATTTCTGGAGTGCTTGGCGAATCGTAATTCGACTAACACCAAACATCTCAGCTAATTCATTCTCTGACGGAATCTTCTCACCTGGTGCCCATTCGTTAGAGAGAATTAGTTCTTTTAACTGATTGTATACTTGCTCTCCTATTTTAACGCGTATAATCGGTTTAATGCCCATTGAAGCGTCTCCTATCACTAGTATATTGTAATACAACTATCATTTTCATTATGTACCAACCCCTCTACTCTGTCAAGACCTGTATTTGGGTGCCAAAGCTTACTGTGGCATAATTATCTATCTTATCAGACCCTTTGATGTTGCCACTTCCCACTACGATACCGCCAAGTAAAACAAATCGTTCGAAACAGCCAGTCAACAATCATTGCCAAGCAGACACCTAATACTCCTAAGCCTAGATATTTACCAAAGATATAACTAAAACCAATTCTAAATGTCCACATTGAGGCAATCGCCACCACCATCGGATAACGCACATCACCTGCTGCCCGCAAAGTATTTGGCATAACAAAAGATAGCGGCCATATAATTATCGCAAAGCTACCATAGGTAATAATCAGACTCCTTGCCATCTCCCGAGCTTCTGGCGAAATGCCGTACACTTTTAAAACAATCGGTAAAATAAAATATAAGACAACATTGATGATGAGCATTGCACCATAGGTTATTAACAAAATTTTCTTTGTATAATATTTAGCTTGCTGATACTCTTTAGCGCCAACACACTGCGAAACAACTGTCACCATTGCTAAGCAATTGGCACTACCTGGTATAATTTGAAAAATTGATATTGCATTAGCCACCGCATTAGCAGCCACTGCAGCTGTTCCAAATGATGCCACCAAGCTAAGGACTAGAATTTTGCCCAATTGAAAGATGCTATTCTCCAACCCATTAGGAATCCCAATATGCAAAATCCTTTTAATCATCTTCTTATCAAAACGAAAAGTTATTCGTCTTGATAGATGCAATAGATGCCGTTCATTTCTTAACAGTAGTAAAATCAATACCGCCACAAACATCCGTGAAATTAAGGTTGGAATCGCTGCTCCCGCCACACCCATCTTAAATTTGTAAATAAGCAAGGCATTACCAGTAACATTAATAAGATTCATTAGTAACGCAATATACATTGGTATTTTGGAATTACCCATTGCTCGAAAAATAGCCGCTCCACCGTTATATAAAGCAATAAACGGCACTGAAGCGGCAGTTATTAATAAGTAAATTTTCGCATTTTCCATAACGGTAATGGTAATATCGCCAAAAACACTTGTTAATATCCACTGATGAAAAAGATAGATTGCACCAGTTAAGGCAATCGAAAACACCGCAATAAACAATATCAACTGATCTGTTGCACGGCATGCTTCTTTGGGTTTCTTTTGCCCAATATAGTGCCCAGCAATTACAGCTCCGCCTGTTGCTAGTGCCCCAAAAAGACCAATAATTAGTACCATTACAGTATCCACTAAAGACACTGCTGATGTCGCTGCATCACCACCACTTGATACCATAAAAGAATCGGTAAATCCCACAGCAAAAGCTAATACCTGTTCAATGATGAGCGGAATAATCAACTGCCTTAAGTCTTTATTTGTAAATCTCATTTTTATCCTTCTCTTTCCTGATGCCGACTTTACTACTAGTCTTTTCTCATTCTAGCATAATTCCTGCAAAAGAAAAGGGGTAACAGCTATAACTAAATTTTATATTAGTATAAATTCAGGCTTCTTGTTCTTAAACTGCGTAATATAATCAAAACCAAGGCTTTTTAATAGGGCTTTCATCTTATCAAATTCATATCCAATATACTCTGGCACATGGGCATCAGAACCAAGGGTAATAATTTCGCCCCCTAACTCTCGATATCTACTAATGACATCGGGATGCGGATTAGGAAAACCCAGACCTGCCTTGATTCCGGCTGTATTAACTTCAATCCCCAAATCATTGGCAATAATTGTTTTTAGTATTTCGTCAATTACATCAGCATACTTTTGATAAGAATATTGCTCAGCCTTGTGATTACCATAGCGTACCACATAATCAATATGTCCTACTACTTGAAATTCGCTAAAGGCTTTAAGATTATCCAGTAATTGCTCTAAATACGAGCGGTAGACTCTAGCATCTTCTTTCCCAACAAAAACCTCTGGGTAGTAGGGGTCTTGACCATCAACTATATGGAGTGAGCCAATGATAAAATCAAAGGGATAGTCGTTGACATAGCGATGATGCCGCTTTGCTAGCTGAGTTTGTAGACCAAGCTCCACGCCAATATTAATATCAATCTGCTCTTGGTATTTGAGCTGTAGCTCCTGCATTTCCTTAAAGTAAGCATCAACATCTAAGATAAAGCTTGGTGTCGGTATATCAAAATCACAGTGGTCAGTAAAGCAAATAGTTGACATTCCCATTGCAATTGCCTGCTCTATCATCGTCTCAGGCGAGATTTGGCTATCACCTGAAAACGCCGTATGTACATGATAATCAGCAATCATATAATAGTTCCTCCCAAAGCAACGTAATCACCCGTATAAAGGACAACTGCCTGTCCTGGTGTTACTGCCCTTTGTGGTTCTTTAAAGGTGCATAGGATTTCATCTTCACCAAGACGCTTCACCATGCATGGTGAACCACTGTGACTATAGCGAATCTTGGCAATAAATTCTGCCTCTTCTTCAATATCACTAACCGCCATAAAATTAAGTCGATTAGCCCGCAAAGTATTCGTAAATAAATCTTCGCTTTCACCAATTACAACTTCATTAGTTTCTGGACGAATTGCCACTACAAAGACGGGATGTCCCAGTGCTAGATTAAGACCCTTTCTTTGACCAATCGTGTAATGGGTGATACCCTTATGTCGCCCAATCACTTCACCCGCAAGATTAACGAAGTTACCCGGACAGACCTCTTCCTTAGTATTGGCTTCGATAAAGCTAGCATAGTCATTATCGGGCACAAAACAAATATCTTGACTATCAGCCTTATGGGCCACTGGCAAGCCAATTCGTTCTGCTATTTTACGAATCTCAGCTTTGGGGTATTGCCCAATCGGCATCAAAGTCTTATTAAGTTGTTCTTGTGTCAAATTATATAGTGCGTACGTCTGGTCCTTAGCTGCCGTACAGGAATGTTCAATTGCCATTCGACCATTATCTAACTGCGTAACCTGCGCATAATGTCCTGTTGCAATGTAATCAGCGCCAATTGCCAAGCTTCGATGTAATAGTGCTTCCCATTTGACATAACGGTTGCAGGCATTACACGGATTAGGCGTACGACCACTTAGGTATTCTGAAATAAAGTAATCAATCACTTGTTCTTTAAAATCTTGCTTGAAATTCATTACATAATAGGGGATATCTAGGACCTGCGCCACTCTTCTAGCATCATCAACTGCACTAAGACCACAGCAACCGCCATTTTCCTCTTGGCTTTGTTCTTCTTCATCCTGCCATATCTGCATCGTTACACCAATTACGTCATAACCTTCTTCTTTTAACAAATATGCCGCTACCGAAGAATCTACCCCACCAGACATCCCCACGACAACCTTGCCTTTACTCATTAATATTCTTCCTCTTCTTCATCTTCGTGAATATCTGATTTGGGCTTTTCTAATCCTTCAATCTTGATACCATGCTTCTCAGCATAATCCCATAGGGCGGCGTGAATTGCCTCTTCCGCTAATAACGAACAATGCATCTTAACGGCTGGCAATCCATCAAGGGCATCAGCAACTGCCTTGTTAGTTATCTGTAAAGCTTCTTCTACTGTCTTTCCTACTACTAATTCCGTTGCCATACTACTTGTTGCCACTGCTGCACCGCAACCGAAGGTCTTAAACTTACATTCTTTAATAACACCATTATCGTCAATATCTAAATACATTCTCATAATATCGCCACATTTGGCATTACCAACAGTTCCAACACCACTAGCATCTTCTATTTCACCAACATTTCTTGGGTTTTGGAAATGGTCCATTACTTTTTCGCTATACATATTATTTCCCGCCTTTCTTATTAATAAAGTCCTCGTATAGTGGTGACATCCCACGCAACTTTGTAACAATTTGCTTAAGCTCTGCAACTACTGTATCTAATTCTGCCTGTGTCGTCTCTTCACTTAAGGTCAAGCGCAGTGAACCATGTGCTATCTCATGTGGTAACCCAATCGCTAAAAGCACATGTGAGGGGTCTAATGACCCTGATGTACAGGCTGAACCACTTGAACCACAGATACCGACCATATCAAGCATAATTAGTAATGATTCACCTTCAATAAAGCGAAAACTAATATTGACATTATTTGGTAAACGTTTCGTTGCATCACCATTTAATTTAGTATGTGGAATCTCTGTCAAAATGCGATTAATTAGATACTCACGCATTGCTATCTCTGCCTTAGTTCGCTCTGCCATCGTCTCAACTGCTAGCTTGGCCGCTATTCCTAGACCAACTATCCCAGGAACATTCTCGGTTCCCGCACGACGCTTACGTTCTTGCCCACCACCATGAACAAACGAGCGAATCTTAATGCCCTTCTTAATATAGAGAAACCCAATCCCCTTTGGTCCATTAATCTTATGACCGCTACCGCTAAGCATATCAATATTCATTGCCTCTACATCAATTGGCACCTGACCAAATGCCTGCACGGCGTCGGTATGAAATAAAACACCATGAGCCTTAGCAATCGCCCCAATTTCTTTGATTGGTTGAATTGTGCCAATCTCATTATTAGCAAACATCACTGAAATCAAGATAGTCTCATCTGTAATAGCCTTTTCTAGGGCATCAAGCTTAATGATACCAGCTTCATCAACCTCAACATATGTAACCTTAGCCCCTTGCTTTTCTAGCCATTCGCAGCTATGTAAGACTGCATGATGCTCAATCTTCGTCGTAATGATATGATTGCCTTTATGCTTATACGCTTCATAGGTTGCCTTTAAAGCCCAGTTATCACTTTCGGTTCCCCCGGCTGTGAAATAAACATCTTCTAAGCGTCCATTTAATACCTGTGCTATCGCTTCACGAGCTTTCGTTAAGGCTTTCTTGCTTTCACCAGCAAAACCATACACACTGGATGGGTTACCATAATTCTCTGAAAAATAAGGCAACATAGCCGCAATTACTTCGGGTTTTGTCTTAGTCGTTGCTGCATTATCTAAATAAATCATAATCCAACCTTCTTTCTATACGTTACATTGTATTGTTATGTCTTTGTTCTTCTCTTGTACCTTACGGCTTTCTTCTACTAATTGTGCGAGCATAATACTATCGACTGCTTGCGTGATACTGTCATTAATCTGTTGCCATACATATCTTGTCACACACAAGTCAGCCGTTTGACAGCCGCCATTATCTTGTGCCGCTTTACAGGTCACTGCATCTAAGTCGCCTTCTAATGCCCTTAGCACATCGCCTACCGAAATCTCAATAGCTGACTTGGCTAATCGATAACCACCACCAGCACCTCTGAGACTCTTGACTAAACCAGCTTTCTTAAGCTTACGCATCAACTGTTCAAGGTAACTATCCGAGATATTTTGGCGCTTTGCAATACTATTTATCGACACTGCCTCATGCTCACTATAAAGAGCCAAATCAATGAGTGCACGTAGTCCATATCTACCCTTGGTTGATAATTTCATCTTAACTCGCCTTCCAATTCCGACTGTTTTACTCGGGTTTACACTGTAAGAATATCACCAACCATCTTTACTGTCAATACATATTGTGCTAAAACCGCTTTGTATCTATAAAAGAGCAAAATTCAGTTTATCCCTACACGACAACCTAATCATTATAAAACAACATTGCGAAAGGGCATTTCTTGCGTTATAATTAAACAATAATAACCTATTAATCGAAAATCATACGAAGATTCACAAGAAGCATATAGAACATCATCAGGAGGACTTTCATGAGCATCCAAACAATAAATACTTTACCAACCCCCGAACAAATTAAAACCGAATATCCTGTCACTACACAGATTGCCCACATCAAGGCAACACGTGATGCCATTATTCGTGATATCATCACTGGCGCATCGGACAAATTCCTAGTCATTATCGGACCTTGTTCCGCTGATAACGAAGATGCGGTATGCGACTACATCAATCGTCTAGTTAGGATTCAAGACGATATTGCTGATAAAGTATTAATTGTACCAAGAATATATACTAACAAGCCCCGAACCACTGGTGAAGGCTATAAAGGTATTGTTCATCAACCAGACCCTGAGAAACGACCCGACCTATTACAAGGTCTGATTGCTGTTCGTAAGATACATATGCGAGCAATTGCTGAATCTGGCTTAACTGCTGCTGATGAAATGCTTTATCCCGAGAACTGGAGCTATCTTGATGACCTCTTATCATATGTGGCTATCGGTGCACGCTCAGTCGAGAACCAACAACATCGTCTCGTCGTTAGTGGTATGGATATCCCTGCCGGAATGAAGAATCCAACTAGTGGGGATTTATCTGTTATGCTTAACTCAGTTGTTGCTGCCCAAGGTGTTCATCATTTTATTTATCGCAATTCCGAGGCTCGTTCAACTGGTAATGAATTAGCTCATACTATTTTACGAGGAGCTGTTGACCCCCTTGGTAATTCAATTCCTAATTATCATTACGAAGATTTAAGTCGCCTGTTCGAATTATATAGCAAACGAGACCTTAAGAATCCAGCGGCCATTATTGACGCCAACCATTCTAACTCTAATAAGCAATATGCTCAGCAAATTCGTATTGTCAAAGAGGTTCTACATAGTCGTAATCTCTCGCCTGATATCAAATCACTAGTAAAAGGCGTGATGATTGAAAGCTATATCGAAAGTGGCGCACAAGCAATCGGACCTGATTCTATCTACGGCAAATCAATTACCGATCCATGCCTTGGCTGGAACGATACTCGTGACCTGTTGTATACGATTGCTGATGCAATAAAATAAGCAGCAAGAAAGAATTTCGCTTGCGAAATTCTCCGCCCGAGGCGGTCGCAATTTGCGACATATTTCATATTCGCCGAGGTGCGTTCCTGCGGAGCATTTTATTTATTA
>JGI994J12354_10000296_pt1 | contig 49040 bp, 29 predicted proteins | sample IntmicLarv3ML3BL_FD_12354 | JGI IMG/M metagenome (IMG submission 12354) | reverse complement strand
ATCCTCCGCCTACAACCGACTGGGTGAGGCTTCCGCCTGCGCTGACACCGCCGTTGAGGTCGAATGTTACAGTGTAGGATTCTGTCGGTGTCGGAGGTTTGATTACTCCGCTCAACTCAGGATCCTCTCCCAAATCTTCAAACCAGAACGTCTGACCGACCGAAATTCCGTCCATTGCCGTGATGCTCGGATTATCTATATACGCCCACAAATTGTAGAACGTCGGCAAGCTGTCAATGTGCCAGTTTAATCTGTCGGCAATCAATGTCGCCGCTTTTGAATCGTAAAGACCGCCTACGCCCAAGAACAAATACGCATTATCCGAAATTTCAGACGAGAAAACGTCGTAGGTGTGACCTCTTTCCAAAACAATCGGTGCGTCAAGCTCAGCGTAGTAATATCCGCCTTTTTGCGGCGAGTCGGGTGAGATCGTGACTTGCGCAACTATCCAGCCCTGAACCTTGGGATCGTTGAACTTAAACGCGGGGTTCGGCCATGAATAATCATATCTTCTTGTGTCGATAATTCCCGAATTTGTTATGTCAACGATGTAAATCGTGTGTTCTCTCGTAATCGGGTATGCAGGATAGCCGATTTCCGTTACTTTTGCGTTTGTAACCATTTTTATTTCATATCCTAAGTTTCTTCCGTTCTTGGCGTCCTGATCAGATTGTTGATCCGGAACCTGCACCACCGAACGATTCAGGAGAGGTTCGGGAATGAAGCTCTTCACACTCGCGTCAACCCATTTTGCGTAAAGCGTCATGTCGCTTGTAACGCTTGTTCCGAAGTACCAAAGGTTGCTGAATGTCGAGTCGGTATACCATCCGCCTAAGTTGAAGCCTGCTTTGCTGAGCGTGGAATCCGGTCTTTCGATAAGCTTACCTGCAAGAACGCTTGCGTTCGGAGCACTTATGTCGCAGTTTGTCACGAATCTAATCGTAAATGTCTGCATAGCATCAGCTGTGTCGCACGTAATTTCAATTTCTTCATCAGTCATTATGAAGTAATATTTATTTGCTTCACCTGCGACAGGCCTCACGTTATAAACAGCAGGATCAACTACGCCGTTTATTATAGGTGTTCCCGCGATGAATCCGCTTGCCGGCTGAACTGTTATTATAATCTTTTCACCCATGAGCGCTTCATCTACGTTTGTAGTTATAGTAACCTCACTAGTGTCAACCTTTGTAATCGGCTGCGGTACCAACGAATTCTCAACGGTTATGGTCGCCACGTCTGTTAATGACGGATTGAAAACCGAAGTAATAGTTACATAAATTGTTTTAGAGGTTTCAAATTTTGAAATTGAAAGCACTCCATCACTGCTGATTGTCGTTTTTGGATTTCCTTCAAAAGAATCTCTTTCCCCGGAAATTGTCCAAATCACGTCTTCGCTTGCTCCGCCGCTTGCTTCAACTGTCACCTCAAATTGCTCTGTGGTGTCACGATATGCCTCCATGTTTGCCGGGCTGATGTAGATTGCGCGAACTTCCTTGCGATCTACGACAACTGTCGCTGCCAAGCTTGTTGCTGCCGCTGTTTGATTTCCTGTTGCGCTGTTATCGGTGTTTGTCACCACAACATAGTAGTAGTAAGTGCCGAGAACATCTGTCGTAATCTTATAGGAAGCCGATGTAGCACCAACAATTAGTGTTCCGAGCGAGTTGCTTGCGGTTGTGTTTGAATACCATTGATATGAAAGTGTTCCTTCGTCAACACTTGCTTCTACGGTAAGCGTATAATCAACCGTGCTTCCTTCTTCAACTCCGACATAATCATCAGCCGGTTGTCCATCAATCTTCGGTATTTGCGCATTTTTAAGATTGTTCGAAACGACCTTTACAATGTCACTATATTCGTCTACCACAGGATTGACTGTCGCTCTTGTGTTTGTGTTTGTAACTACGACATAGTAGAAGACTTCGCCCTCGAAACCGTTTGGTGAAACCGTATATTCCGCTTCGGTCGCGCCGACAATGGCTGTTCCTCCGTCATAGCTGTTTGTCGTATTTGAATACCATTGATACGAAATTACTCCACCTTTTGAAGCGTCTTCTATCGATGCCGTAACGCTCAAATCAATCGTATCTGCTTTGTTAATCGTTCCGCCCTGCGGTTGTCCCGAAATTTCGGGTGTCGCCGCGTCTGTGATGGGTGCCAATGTTCCAAAGAACGATATTGCGCCCTTCGCCCAGAAAGCGTCCCAGTTGATGAAATTAAATCTGATATATTTCGCAGCTATTGCCGAATCAAATATCATTTCACCGTATGTGCTGTATCCGCTCGTGAAATCGTCAACCAAAACCCATGATTCACCGTCAAGCGACGCGTAAATTTCAAATGTATATTTGAAAAGTTGAACGTCGGTTGCCGCATAAAACTGTGTGTTCTTGAAATCAATCTTAACTACATCATAAATATCGTCAAATTCAATAAGCACATAGGTTTTGTCGTCGGGGTCACTGATTCCCGATCTTTGGTGTGATCTGAGGTTCCAGTCACCTTCGCCGTCTTTGCCCGCGTCTGATTCAAGACCGTTTATTAATCCTGTAATGTCTCTAATCGGCTTAGCAGGAATCCAGGTGATCCGAACGGTCGGTGCGTCAGTTATTGCATTCGTTACGACACAACGGACTGCGTCAACTTTAACCGCCACAGCTTCACTTACTACAGTAGCTGTTCTGTTGCCGTTCACCTTATTGTTCGTGTTAGTTACAACAACGTAGTAGTATAATATGCCTTCGGCACTTGTCGGGGCTTTAAACGTCGCCGCTGTTTGTCCGCCGATACCCGTTCCGTCAACATTAGTCGGTGTCGTGCTTACATACCATCTGTAAGAGAGCGTTCCGCCGTCGTCAACCTTTGCTCCGATTGTCAAATCGAAACCTTTTTTGCTGAGCGGGACACCGTCTTCAGATGTTCCTACCAGTTTGTCAGTTATTTCCGGAATCTGTGCGTTAACAATAACTTCGACAGAAATTCCGATTACAGCACTTGTTACGGACGCTTCTTTAATTTCTGAAGCGTTATCGTTTGTGTTTTTAACTACTGCATAATAGTATTTCTTTTCTTTTACACTGTTCGGAACTTTAAAATCTTTCGAAGTTGCTCCGCCTATTGCCGTTCCACCTGTTGTTGACGAGGTCGTGTTTTCATACCATTGATATGACAGCACACCGCCGTCTTGACTAATCGCCTCTACGCTGAGCGTATATTCTTCGCCTTCAAATTCAACCACACCATATTGCGGTGCTTGCGGTTGTTTTGTGATAACCGGCGCGCTCGCGTTAACCAAGCCTACGACTTCGACTTTTGCGATTTGGCTTGACACTGTCGCAACTTTAACACCTGTTGCTTCGTTGTTTGTGTTTTTAACTTCAACGTAGTAATACTTTATGCCTTTAACATCTATCGGTGCATTGTATACCGACGTATTTTCACCAATCAGCGGTGAATAGGTCGAGCCTCCGTCAGATGACACGAACCATTGGAATGTCAATGTTCCACCGTCATGAACCGACGCTGCAACTTCGAGTTTGAATTTTTCTGTCGCGTCAACGAAAACACCATTTACCGGAGTTCCAACAGGACCTGTTACGCCCGGCGTTTCTGCGTTCATGAAGTCGCTAACGGTTACCGTAACGGGTGTGCTTCTCTTGCTTGCCGTTTTGGCTCCCGAAGCATTCACGTTCGTGTTTGTGACTATTACGAAGTAATAGAAATAGCCCGCTGTTCCCGTCGGAGCATTATATGACGCTGAAGTTGCTCCTATTATAGGCGTTCCGCCCAAATTGCTGTCAATCGAATTTCTGTACCATTGATAAGTTAATCTTCCGCCGTCTGTGCTGTTTGCCGTGACGTTTATTATAGCTTTTTCGTTTTGGTTGACCATGCGATTCTCAGACATTTCGGTTATTTCCGGAAGAGCCGCATCGGCACCGCTGAGCACCTCAACTTTAACAACGTCACTCGTGACCGTCGCCGTTTTGTTTCCCAAAACATTCTTTGTATTGGTTACGATAACGTAATAATATGCTAATCCCACATTATCAATCGGCGCGTTAAATGTTGCTTGAGTTGCACCTGCAATGGCTTCTCCGCCCGAATTTGTGTTAATCGGATTTTTATACCATTGATAAGAAAGTGTTCCTCCGTCTGTCGAGCTTGCTCCAACTGTTAATTCATATCCCGCTGCGCTCGGTGTGTTAATAGTTGCTTCCTGCGGTTGAACATCAATCACGGGTTTAGCCGCATTTGCAAGTCCATTTACAACAACCGTTACAGCTTCACTCGCTACGGAATTTGTTTTGTTTCCCGTTGCGGTTTCGTCTGTATTGGTTACGACAACATAGTAATAAGATGTTCCGTTTGCATTTGTCGGAGGAGCATATGTCTCTCCCACAGCACCTGTTATTGCCGTGCCGCTGTTGTTTGTTAACGCTGTATTTTTATACCATTGATACGACAATGTTCCTTTAGCTACTTCCGCTCCGACGCTCAATTCCGCCGCCGCATTGGTCGTAAATGTTCCGCCCTGCGGCTGTGAAACTATAATCGGTGTGAAAGCGTCCTTTGTTACTTCAACCTTGGCAATCCATGTTCTCTCTTGATTTGTGCCGTTGATGTTTCTGTTTGTGATTAGGCAATAGTAGTACATAATGCCTTCTGCAACGGTTGGTGCTTCATATGTCGCCGAAGTTGCTCCGACGATTTCAGTTCCGCCTGCGTTATAATCCCAAGCAACACTAAACCATTGATAGGTTATTGTGTTTCCGTCAGGTGAATATGCTGAAGCCGTCAGCGTTGTCGAAGCCGCTTCGCCCAAGGCAACTGTAACATCCTGCGGGTCGCCCGTAATTACCGGAGGCATTACGCCGTAGATGAACAATGTCTTATATGCGCGCGCTTGATTTAATTTAGCCGCATCGTCCTGTTCAAAATATACCTTTATAAAGTGGTGTGTGTTCCATTCGGTCGTCTCAAAATTGAGAGTCGCCACACCATCTGCTCCTGTGACAGCTGTTCCGATTAAAACATCGTCTCTGTAGAAGTAAAGCAGTTTGCCCGCCACGGCAATCGTGCCGTAATCTGTTGTTGTTCCGACAGTGAGCTTGCCGCTTATTGCGATTGCTTTATTATCATTTTCTAAAGACACATCTAAATATTCAACATCGACTTTAATCTTGGTTTGTTTGTAAGCTCCGAGATTATATAGTGTTTCGCCTTCTTCATACACCCGTTCGGCTTCGCCCGCGGGGTCTATGCTGTTTGCGCCCATCCATTTTCTGTTTGTCCACGGTGTGCGCACCGAAGAATCATATTTATTGTTGCGAATAACCGTGCCGTAAACCGATCTCGAAATCGCGATACCTTCCCAAATGTTAGAGGTGTTGTTGTTTTCAATAATCGAGTTTACAACATCTCTTCCGCCAGGTGTTCCATCATTGCCCAAACCGTTTGACTGGTTCGAGAAACCATAGGCCGCGAGGAAGACACCGTTTACAGGAGGCGCTTCGTTCGAGTTTGAACTCGGAGTGGGTTTTCCGTCACCAATAATCACGTTGTCGATGATTTCCGTTGAATAGCAAATAGTTCCGCCAAAGCCTGCTTCTGCATAGCCGTTTACTGTGGCATTGCCCCAACGACCGACCGTAACGCCCAAACCAACCTGTCCGCCGCGTCTGTCAACGCCCATTACAAGGTTTCTTGCCATTCTGAGGAAGTAGTTGAACTGAACAACTCTGTCCTCGGCAATGCCCCACGCCCAAATTCCGCGGCAATCTGTAGTAACGTTATCAGCCACTACGCAATCATGAATATAACCGAACACCAATATGCCCTTTGTGCAGTCATCCATCCAGTTGTTATAAGCAGTTACGCCGTCCATTGTGTTACAAACGGTGTAATATGTTGTTGTGTCGGGTTCGATGTCAAATGGTTTATCAACCGTAATCTTCATTGTCGCCGGGTCAATTCCTGTGATTGTTCTTCTTTGTCCCAAGCCTCGTCCTTCAACAATTACCAAATCGAGTGTTCCGAATTGGCTTGTCGGCCAATAAAGATTATTACGCGAACTCGGTCCGCCATATCCGTATGAAGTTACGGTCAAGGTTTTAAGATCTTTTCCTACTTCAAGAACACGACCTCTGAAATAGCCCGTTCCGGGACCTTCCATACCGATTCCTTCGCCGTCGTTTTGGTCATAGTTTCTATAACCCATCGCTGTTACTGTGTTTCCTGCGATATACGCTTTGTCTCTTGTGAAAATGCCGTGCGTAACCGAATAGCTTGACGCGTCATAATCGGAAACGATGTAGTTGTCTTCAACAAAGCTGTATGTCGCCATAACCTGAACGTTTCCGCTTGCGAATTCCATATAGTTGTTCTTCATATGAATATATTTCGCCGAGTTCGAGAACGTGTTTACACCTGCAAAACCTCTGATTGTGTTGTTGCTCATTATAACTCTTTCGTTTGCCGTCCAGTAAACCGCTATGCCTCTGCCACCATAGGTCGCCGCTGTTTCAACGGGATAGTCAATTACAGTATTGAAAACGAAAATTTCATTGCCTGTTCTGTATCTGTTGTCGTCATAAGAATATCCGCCGAAGCTGACAATCTTGTCGGGTCTTGTTTCCTCATCCGCCAACAGGATTGTCACGTTGGCAACACCTACGTTGTCAACAGATGTGAATCCGTTGAGTTTATTTCCTATGAATTCACTGTCGACTCCGACTGAGTAAAGTCTTGTCGTTTCTTTCTTTTCACCGACAATGACGACACCCTGTCCGAGTTTAAGGTTGCTTGAATAATAAAATCCCTCGGGGAAGTAAACAACGCCGCCGCCTGCCGCTTCTGCTTTGTCTATAACTGCTTGAATCTTGCTCCACTGGTTAGCTGTTGAGTTCTTTTCAACGCCGTTAAGAGTAACGTCATATTTATTGCTCCAGTTGAAATTCTGTGCCCAAGCTACGCCGAGCCCAAGCGGGTCAACCTCTTCAAGCGATCCTTTTCTTTCCAATATCGTAAGTGTTTGTCCTTTGCGGTAAACCGTATTAGGTTTGCTCGGGTCGCCCTGCTCATTGTCAAGTCTACCCCAGTTTGCCCCGTCGTTTGAAACTTCGACATAATATTCGCCCAAGGGCTCGTTATTAATTCTGAAAGTTACGCAGAACGGGTTTAAATCAACAACTGCGCTCGCGGGAAGGCTCACAATCGCGCCCGAGCTGACATTTACAAGTCTTACACGGGTGTTGTCTGTTCCGTTGAATTCGCTTTGTGCTAAGTTTCTTCCTACTACTTGAATGTCAAGTCCTTTAAAGACTTCATATTCCGACATGTAAAGCAATCTTGCGTTATTTACTTTATAAGCTTTGCTCCAGCCTTCGTCGTTTCTCACCCACAGGTTGTAAACGCCGGGCGCTGCACTTTCGGGCATTTTCGCCACGATATAGCTGCTTTCCTCGTCAACCTGAATTGCTTCAAGACTGAATGCTCCGCTCGGAGGAACGACGGGTGTGTCACCCGAACCCGACGAACGAGCTATTGCGATTTCAAAATTTTCATCCTCTCCAAAGAATCCATAACCATTAATATTAAACGATTGACCGGCATAAACACCGTCTGTTGTTTGAATAATAACAGGCACTTTGCCCCACGGAATGGGTTTAATTTCAATTTTAACCGTCGGTGTAATCGCACCGTTATATTTTTCTGCGTTGTTTTGCGCAAATTCTGCTTTCAGGAAGAAACTTCCCGTGAGCGGGCAATCATAGCCCGTGAGAATCGCTTCGCCATATTCGTTTGTTTTTATTGTGATAACAACGGGTGCTTCAACTCTTACAATGTCGTTTTTGGGATCAAGCTCAATTGTAAATGTAATTAATTGATCTTTAATTGGGCTGCCCAAAGCGTCAGTGAGTGTCGCGACTATGTTCGGGTCTTCTCCCTTAATGCTTGAATCTCCGTCAATTTTATTAATTCTCAATGCTGTAGAGCGCAAGTTCGGCATTTTAACCAATGCCACATCAGAGCTCAACCCGAACACCGAGCCTTTTGCATATCTTAATCTGTAATATCTCGACTCACCTACAGGAATAAATATTTCATCCTTGTATGTAGTCGCTGTTGCGGGAAGATCTGTAATTCGTTCAAAGTTTTCGCCGTTTGAGCTTCTTTCAACGATAATTCTGTCGGCATCGCCCTCATTGCTCCATGTAAGCACAGCGTGATAATCGCTGTTCAGGTTTGCTCTAAGTCCCTGCGGTCTAATCGTCATCAAATCGTCAAAGAACACGGCACTCGGTCCGAAATTGTTCGCGACAGTAGATCTGATTTTAAAGTTTCCTTTAACAACAAACGAAACATATGCTCCGTTAGCCAGCTCACTTCTCGTAAAGGATTTTGTATCAATAACCGCATTGTCTTTGTTCAAAATGCTTACAGTGACACCCGTGTCGGGAGCGCCGATAGAGCCTGAATAGTAAACCGTAACCAAATGATAACCTGCGTCTTCATAATTAAGATTAAACGCGAAATCTGCCGAAGTGTTTCCGCCCTGGCGCGTTGCATAGACCGCCGTGCCGTTGTCGCCGTTGGGCAGTTTCAAAATGTTTGCCGCCGGAACGCCGCTGGGCTTGACATAAGACATATTGTCCTGAGGCATGCTGTAATCGTTTAAATAAGCCGGTTTGCTTACCAAGTCGGAAGTTTTGACCGCCGGATTGCTGCTCGCAAGGTTGTTGTAACCGAACAAAATATATCCATCGCCGCCGAAAACATCTTTCCAGTTTCCGCCGACTGTCTTGTTTGTGTCAAGATAGGTTGCATATGTGCTGTCGGGTTTGTCGAAGAACACGCCCGAAATAGCTCCTCTGAAAGCCTCTCCGTCTCCGCTTATTGTGACGGTGAACAACCCGTTTATCTTTACGGCAAACGAAAGGTAGACGTTCCAAACAAATTCATTCCAAACGTCGCCCGGCGGAATTTGTGCGTAATGTCTAAGGTCTCCGCTGAACAATATGTTTCCTGCTTCATCTCTGAAAGTTATTGTTTTGTAAAGCATGTTAAAGCCTTCAGGACCTTTGAAATATAACGAGAACAAATGCTCTTCATTGTCGTTAATTTTAAAGGTATAAGTCTTTTGCGGAGATGATTCCATTGATGAACCGCTCAAAACCCATGTTTTCTGCAATCCGCTTCCCGCGGGCGCGTCAAGAACCGAGTTGTCGCTGTCCCAATATCCCGGCGCCATAACAGTATTCGTGCTTGCGCTGTACATTCTGCTGTCTTGTTCGTCAACATAGGCCGGTGCTTTCCAAACGTCACCTGCATATTGCGTAAGCGGACCCATTCCAAACGGCTTCGTGGTTGACCACGGACCTGCCGGAGGTGTGTTGTCATAACCGAAGAGAAGATAGCCGTCTCTTCCGTATTTGTCGTTCCATTTGCCTTGTGTATACGGGTCAGTTCCGAAAAACTTAACGCTCGGTTTGTCTTCGTTGTCTATTTCAACCTCTGTGTCAAAGAATATGCCTGCAATACCGTTTCCATATCCTAATTCTTTTGCGTTGAATTTAATTTTGATTCGTCCTGTGACCGCAAACGTAATATAAGAAGCTGTTTTGCCTGATGGAATATTCCAAGCATTAGCAGCACTTCCGACTCCTGTCGTTCCCAACAGCAGATTATCTTTTTCGTCCAAAAGTTGAATTTGCGATTCACCTATGTCTCCTCTGAAATAGAGAGTCATATAAGTTTCATTTATTGCACCGTAAGGGAATTGGATTATAACTTCCGATGAATCACCCTCAGAAGCGCCAAGCCAAGCATTTACTTTCGATTTTCCGCTTCCCTCCGGAGGAAGAAGAAGTGTGTTGTCTGAAGTATGATCAGCTTCTTCAACAGTGCGAATTCCGTGTCCGTTTACAGTATACTGCCGTTCTTGATAAGGCATGACATAAACAGGGACATTGGCAATGTCTTTTGTATAGTTTTCAACTGTGCCAACCGTTGAAGTTGCACCGGTTGAATCGTAGCCGAAAAGAATGTAACCCTCTTCGCCGTAGTTGCCTTCCCATTCGCCTTTTATCGACGAATCGGTACTGACAAATTTAGCCGTCGCATTCATGCCCGGAATCACTTGTTTCGGGTCGAAGAACACACCCGAAAAACCGAAGAACGCGTCCGTTTCGGGATATGTAAACGAGAATGAACCTCTAACCGTGAACGACATGAAGAACCATTTAAGGTTATCTGCGTTTGCAGTCGGGAATGCCGCGCCTATTGATTCTTCCAAAATTGTTTCACCCGAATCCAAATCTTTGAATGTGATTATATGACCTGAGGCGTTATTCTGCCAGTTTTGAACATAAACCGTAAACATGTGCTCTTCGTCGTCGTTCAACTCAAACGAAAGTGTTCTTGGTTTTGACGGACCGTCAAGGTTCGCAACAAAAACGTTGGTGTTTCCGTTTTGATCCTGCGGGTTCGTCAATGCGGCAGAGTCATTTCCGTCTGCTTTAACCGTATAAACACCGTCATCACTTTCTAATTTATAAAAACGTCCGTCAAAGCTGTTGTCAATATAGGTAGGTTTTTGAGAGTGGTCGTTTGTGTAATAGGGTATTTTCTTGTCAGCTGTTCCGCGCGGTTCGTTATATCCGAAAAGGACAAAACCGTCACGACCAAAATCTGACCATCTTACGCCGTTTTCTGAAAGACCTGCGTATTTAACTTCACCGGGCACAACAGAAGCAGGCTTCGGCGCGCCTTCTCCGAAGAAAAATCCTGAAATTCCGTTCAAACCCTTGCTTTCACCCTGAACCAATTTGAAGCTGCCTTTTACTTTAAATGAAACGAAGACATAGTTTCCCTCGCCCCAGGCTCTCGCCGCAGCGTCGTTGCCCGACGGCTTGTCTAAAAGCACATTGCCGCTCAAATCTTTAAACGTGAAATTCGGCCAAATCAAATCTGCGCCGTCAATTCCAAGATAATAGAATGTGAATAAATGTTCTTCTTCATCGTCTATGTTAAAAGTAAATTCTCTTCCTGCATAAATTCCGTCTTTACCTATCCAAGACAAAACTTTATTCGGTATTTCGCTTTCTCTTCCATGAGGAATGTCAAGAACAGCACTGTTTAAGTTTTGATCTCCCGCGTGGATAAACGCTCCGCAATCGCCGTCGATTTCATACGATGTCAGATATGAGGGAAGATTTTCTAAATTGTAGGTATATCTGTCTACAGCTTTATTTGTTGTTTCGTCGGGTTCTGCTTTATATCCGAAAAGAATATAGCCTTCATAGCCATATTTTTCGTTCCATTCGCCTCTTGTCGCGCCGTCACTCCCTACGAAGCTGATTCTTTCTTCAATCGGCTCGGGTGTAGGCTCCGGCGTGGGTGCGTTCGGGTCAATCGTCGGCTTCGGTGTCGCGGGAACAGGTGTTTCTCCGACATAATCGCTTAAACCGAAAAACATTCCCGCAAATCCATTAAGCCCCACTGATTCGTTTTGTGTGAGTGTGAAGCTTCCTCTTATTGCGAAAGTTAAATAAGTGTAATTACCTTCGCCCCAGTCTCTGCTGCTGGAATCCTTGTGCGTCAAAACATTTCCGTCTAAATCTTTAAATGTCAGAATCGGCCAATAAATGTCACCGTTGTCAAGTCCCGTGTAATATATTGTGAAAATATGCTCTTCATAATCGTTAATGTTAAAAGTAAAAATTCTGTCCGGTGAATAATTTGATGTTCTTCCTACAAACGCACCGACCTTATTTTCAATTTCAGGTCTGTCGGCGGGCATGTCTAAAACTCCCTCGCTCGAGTTTTGATAATTCGGCGTAATATAAACTCCCGGCTCATAATTGACGCTGTATGAATTTAAATAATCGGGAAGTCTTGCTATGTCTGATTCCATGAGAGGAACATTTTTAGCCGCAGCGCCGGGTGTTGCGTCATATCCAAAAAGAATATAACCTTCGCCGCCGTAAACACCGTTCCACGCGCCTCTTGTCGCGCTGTCATTCGCTAAATATTCTACTTTGTTTCCGCCTACTTTAAATTTAACATCAAGCTTTTTTGATATGTCATCATTGCTGAACGTCAATTCCGCGACATATTCACCGTAAGCAAGTCCGTCAACAGGAACTATGTCGAAAGAATCGTTTCCGTCAACCGCTATGCTTGAAACAGAGGTTCTTGAAATTTCGAAGCAAGCCGCATCGTCGCCCGAAAGAGCTATCGTTAAATCACCTGTCGCCGCTTTTCCTACGTTTTCTATTGTAACTGTTTGTTCAAAGCCTGCGGCTGTGTAAACGTCTGTGTCGGCAACGCCCAAATCGAGCATTCCGAGTGAAATCGCATCGTTTTCAAGCGCTATTTCATAATCCCCCGTTTCGTAAGGAATCAATTCAATACCGCTTATGGAAGTTCTCTTGGTGTTGTTTAATGTCACCGCAATTTTGCCGCCCGAGGGAGCAATTGGACCATAATCTTTAACAAGAGCATAAACCGCATTTGTGTGGCTTGCAAAATCCACAAGTCCTTTATAATCCTTAAATGCGATGCTGTCCGTTATTCCGTTTACGTCAAGATTAAAGATAGCGGCGCAATTGGGATCCTCTGTTTCATTGTCTACATTGTCAAGCGCGAAATGCAAACGAACTGTGTAGAGAGGTTCTGTGAGCGAGCTGATTGTAAATACTGTTGCTCCGCTGCCCGACCAAGTGTCTTTAAATCTCATTGTGTTGTAGACATCGAGCGGTGCGGCTATGCTCGGGTCGTCCAAAAGATCTGTGACTAACTCCGTGTAAGCGCACGCATAGTCCGCCCCGGGACCAGTTCTTATTCCTGCGTCGCTGTTCCAACCGGGAACCGCTTTGAAGTTTGAAGAATTTGCGCCATATGGATTTTCGCTTCCAGTGCTTCCGGCGTTAATTCTGATTACGCCGTCGGCACCCACGATAAGGTCTGCATAAACCTTTCCCGCCCCGCCGAATTGTATAATGCCGACAACCATTGCCGCCGCCATTATAAAAGAAACAACCTTTCTTAACAAATTTTTGTGCATAATTTTTGCCTCCTTTAGAAATTTATAATGATTTACCTAAAATAATGCCATACAGTCAAATCGATGTAAAGTGACAATCGGCTATTTTTTTGATATTATCAGCAATTTAACTGTTGCATTTTATCCTATTAGGTTGTATTATAATTATATCACACATTTTCGGCATTGTCCATGGTAGGTAAATCCACTTTAGGAGGAAGCAAATGGCTATTCGTTATAAAAACAACGGAAAATATGCCTATGAAACACGCAGCGTTTGGAACAAAGAAAAAAAGAAGCATGAAACAAAATGGAAATATCTCGGGGTCGTCGATGAGAACGGGAAAATCAAGAAAAAAACCGTCGCCAAAGACAAGAGTGAAACAAGTGTTTCACAGCCTATAAAGCTCACTCCCGCTTTCAATTCCTTGAATTATATCAAATTTGACAACATAGACGAATATACTTATTTCACCCTGCGTCACGAATTGGAAATAAGCCGATTGGTCGGCATTTCTCACGTAACATCCGCTAAGGGTCTCGACTTTTTCGGTGAGGATCAGTTTCACACCTGTTGGGTTTTGATTTTCGTAAACCGCGGCGCATTGAGGCTCGAAACCGCCACCAATGTATACATCCTCAAGGAGGGTGAAATGATTATTTGCCGACCCATAGAGCATTACAAATTCAAGGAATATGAAAACAACAAGGTTAATATCTATCATATCGCTTTCATCTGTGAAAATCCCGCGATGCAAAGTCTTGAGCGCTGGATTATCTCTCTTTCCTCCAGAGAACGCGAGTATATAGACAATGTTGTGTCTTTTCATCACAAATTTCTTTTAAAAAAACTTGCCGAAGCTGTAGTGCACATTCCGATTCACGCGCAATTCGGAATTGTTCATTCGCTTCGCTCTGACCTTGAACAGCTGATGATAAGCGTAATTACCCGTGACAAAAAAGAATCCATGCTCGAGCGGGCAGAATCATTCGCAAAAAAGGAAACCGCCCGTCGATTGATAAAACAGGTTTCGGCTTATATGAAGAAAAACATTTCGCAAACCTTGACGCTGACACAAATCGCTAAGGATTTGGGTTATAGCGTTCCTCACATAAAGGCGACCTTTCAAAAGGAAAAAGGTCAGGGTGTTATTGATTATTTTATAGAAATGAAAATAAATTCTGCAAAGTTCATGCTTCGCGAGGGTTCATTGAATATTAAAGAAATTTCCGAAAAACTGGGGTTTTACAGTCAAACGTACTTTACCCGCGTTTTTAAGCGAAGAGAGGGCATAACTCCAAGCGAATACGGACGTTGATTTTTTTACCTATCATATATTACCTTTTCCGAGCAATATCCCTTTTCTTTTTCCCTCTTTTGTGTTATAGTATATAATGCAAAAATAAAGAAAAAATCCGGGAGGGATTTAAGTGAAACAAAAGGGAAAAGGATTAATTATCATGCTTTTGGCGGTCGTTGCGGTCGCCGCGTTCGTTCTTGTTAATTTCGCACTGCCTGCAAAAGCCGCAGGCGAAAGATTGTCACTAAATATCGGCAATAATACTCGCGTTATTTGCGGCAATGTTACAAACATTACCGCCACTCTCACCACAAGCGGAGGTTCCCCCATTTCGGGCGCTTCCGTCACTTTCACAATCACGGCAGAGCATCACAACGATGTCGCAAGAGTGATAGATCCTGTGATTCTGACCGCGACAACAGCTTCAAACGGAACAGCGACCCTGCCGGGATATAATTATTCTCTGACAGGCGATTTTCACATTCAGGCGACAGCGCCTTCCTACTCGGTTTCTTCCTCAAACATCGCGTTTTTCGTCGATCCTGTTCCGTGGAACAATCCGCCTGTAATTTATCAGGCGACAGACGCGGTCAAACCTGGTGAATCGTTCAGCATAAACGGTTACGGTTTCTATGGAAACGATGCGAATTTTGACATAAAAATTAACCCCGCCAACGGCACTTCTCCCGCGACGCCGCCGCTCAACGCGGTTTCGCTTGAAGTTGTGCAATTTGACGAAGAGGAGGGCTGCTTCGTCGTCGCGAAAATGCCGTCGGGTGCAACACCCGGTGTTTATGACATATGGGTCAGAAACAACAGCGGTTGGAGTAATACTTACAAACTAAACGCCGCAAGACCGCTGTTCATGTCCGAATATGAGGTTTTTAACGGCTTGGACATTCAAGTTGTCGGAAGAAACTTCGACAAAAACGAATTCTGCGGCACACAGGAAACAAAAATAAGATTAGTCAACACAAGCAGCGGCGCTTCCTTTGAAGTTCCGATTAAAGAATTAAACCCCTATTGCATCAAGTTTACGATAACCAACGAACCGTTGGGCACATATTATATAGAAATTTCAAACGACAACGGCACAAACTGGACCCGTTTGGAAAACGGCAAGGGCGACACTTCAAATCCCCAAGGCAACTATCGCGCGGCTCAAACGCTTTCAATCATTCAAAGAAACGGCACGCTTGAGCAGGCTGACCCGCTCGGTCTCGGTGTTGCATGGGCGCAGAATTTCAATTGGACAAACGTCTATGACGTAACTCTTCACGGCGTTCAAAAAAACAGCACATTAAACCAATGGAGTCCGATTCAAACCGCCATTGACACGGTCGAAGCAATGGGCGGCGGAATCGTATATTTCCCCGCCGGTTACTATCACTCAAGCGAGCTGAACATAGGTGAGGGAGTTTTGCTTATGGGTGAGGGCAGAGACACGACAAGGCTCTATTTCGGCGGAACAAACTCTCAATTTATAAGATCAAAGCTGTCGCCGAATCCCGGTCAATATTGGGTAAACAGACACGGTATAGCGCGAATGAGCCTTCTCTTAGCAAACGAAGACATAAGACCCGATATTTTCTTAAACTTCGGCGGAAACGAAGTCATAATTTTCGATGTTCGCATTGACTATCCTATGGAAACAGACATTTCGGGCAGAGGAATCGGCGTTTTGACAAGTGCCGGCGAAAGAATTTTAATGAACGACTGTATAATGAAAGGTTTTTCCAGCGCGAACACTTTTTCAAACGCCGTGTCCTATTTCACGATGAAAAACAACTATTTTGAGTTCGGAAACGGAAATCTTTCAATCATGGCTTCCTACAGCTTCGTTGAAAACAACACTGTCATCGCCAAAAACGACACTTCAAGCTATGGCGTTACGCACGGAATTTTCACACGTGACAAAGCATATGTTGCAAACAACGATGTTATGGCGATGGGTTATAAAAACTACGACCAAAACGACGGCGAAGGAATCGCGGGCGAAGGTCCCGGAACAGGCTATTTCAGAGGCCGTGTTCTGGAAATGTATCCTGACGGCAAAACAATCAGAGTTAATTCAATGTCAGTTTCAAACGATTGGGTTCATTATGATTTCAACGTAAGAGGCAGAATTCAAAACCGGCTGTGGTGGCCTGTCTACGATTCGGGTTCTACTTTCGGCACGCTTGATTTAGTAATCGTCGCGGGTCGCGGCATGGGTCAACTCAGAACCATAACGGAAATCGACAACGCAACCAAAAAAATCACCGTCGACAAACCTTTCGACGTCGCCCCCGACACCACAAGCATATATTCTGTCGTAAACACGATGGATTGCTATACGGTTTACAACAACCGAATAGACGATTGTACAAAAGGGATTCTTCCTTTCGGTTATATTTATGATTGCGTAGTCGCCGAAAACCTCACCGTTGACACCCGCGGAATTTGGCTTTGGGGTGTTGCCGAAGAGAGAATTGTTCAGTTTAACTATTTTGTCAGAATTGCAAGAAACACCGTTATGGGCGTTAGCAGACGCGGCGGTCAAACAGGAATCGGGCTTACTTCCGGTCGTTTTTCGGTCGGCTTGGTCGAAGGTCTTTCCGGTTTCGGCGGAACGGTTCATTACGCAACCCAAATAATCGACAATAAAATTATCGGTGACGGTAAGGCGACAGCGGGGCAAAATTCAAACGAAGCACCGCCCGTAAACGGCATTTTCGCCATCGCCTATCCTTTCTCAACCCAGCACGATCAGAGCGACATGACGGGCAGAGACATCGTGAACGTATTAATTCAAAACAACTATATAACTAATTCCTATGAGGGTGTAACACTTTCGAGGTCAACCTATGGTTCGGTCGTCGTCAACAACGATTTCGATTCTTCCGTCCGCACTCCTTGGCTAAACACGAGATGGAATTTGTACCCGTCAGGGCAAGACGCGGGTCAAGCCAGAAAGGTTAACAGCGGTGGAAACTTCATGTCCATCAATGGCGCGTTCATGCGCACAAAATTGACTGTCGAGGTTTCTGAAACAGCCGCAGCGGCAGGAAACAGAGCCGCTCAAATCACAGCAAAATTGACTTCGGGCACAATAAATGATTACGGAAGCAATCCTGTTTCGGGAAAAATTCTCTACATATACAAAGACGGCGAATTTACAGGCACGGCAACCACCAATTCAAGTGGCATCGTTGTTTATAACTGCGAAAATGCGGAATCCGACTGGAATGCCTTTAATCTTTTCACCGTTTTCTTCAATCAAGACGATCCTGCAAGATTAAACCAAGCATATGGATATGCAGTTTTCCTGAAAGATGATTGCCAACCCCCGGTTATATTAACGCAACCTCAAAACATTTATACTTCCTCGGGTTCAACAGTTCCCATTTCCATCAACGCCGTTTCTCCCGACGGAAACATCTTGTCCTATCAATGGTACAGCGTCGATTGGGACTATGCCGCAGGCGGAACAGCGATAGTCGGCGCGACCTCTTCGACATATAGCTTCCCTGTGACACAAGACGGAACTTACTATTTCTATTGCATAGTTACGGCGAGGAAGAACCCCGGCGATGCTGTAGGAATGTCGCAGACCAAATCTGAATTCTGCATGGTTACAACCGACCCTGAGCCGAATTTCCTTCCGCGCGGCACAATCAAAATAAACGCGGACGGCGTTGGCGGCGTTTGGACATATAACCCGAACAACCCGGCTCCCACTCCTGTTTTAAATTGGCTCTGTGACAGCGAGTTCACTTCCAGCGGCGGATTTTACAGCGATTTCGGTACAGGTTGGCAGGTCAAGTCTAATTGGCTTTTATCCAACGGCTACACCTTGGGCGACATGGCCCCTGCCGATGTTTATAAGGTTTTCAGGTTCAGCGACACCGAACGGAAGCTTTTCTACACAATCGACCATCTTCCCGAAAGCTCTTATACCGTGAGATTACACTTGTTTATCAACAACACATCGAGCAACTATCGCGGTTGTTTCGACGTGAAAATCAATACTCTTTTTAAATCAAAAGTTGATTACGCGAACTATCCGGTTAGCAACGCTGTCATTATTGATTACGACAATATTACACCTATAAACAACACAATCACCATTGATTTCGATGCCTCGGCTTACCAAACCAGGGCACTTATAAATGCTATAGAGTTGATTCCGACAACAGCACTAACCCCGAATCCTACGTTTGAACCGACGACGTCTCCTACAGCAGCACCGACAGCAACACCGACGGCTTCCCCAACACTCGAGCCTACACTTACCCCGACCGCAAAACCGACAAACGGACCTGTTTCCACCTCTCCAAATGTTGAGTTTTTCAGTTGCAACCCATGGATTGGTGGTGCTTGGAACGGCGTTTACGGAAGCGATGGTTATGTGCTTTTCGGGTATGACAACACTCCCTCTGTCGGTTATACCAACATTGCCCAATACGCAGGTGACGTGTGGAAAAAACCGAATTATGTTTTGACACAGAATGGCATAATGTACAGCGCACAGGGCGGTGCTGCCGTTATCTATCCGGGTTATCAAAACGAAAACTCGACGGTTCTCGACCCGCCTGAAGGAAGCGATCTTCAAAAAATATGGGTAATGAGCGGACCTTCGGCATCATTGCCGAACTCACCATCAAAAACATATGCTTTCGATCTCGGTGACTATAAGGAGCGGTTGTTTACACTCTATTTTAAAGGAATCGATGAATATAACATGCTTTATAAATCAATAACTTTCAGAGATTCGGAAGGCAACGTGCTGTTTCAAGGTGATTTGAGACATCATGTTCAAATTCCTCCCGGAAATGTGTGGGAAGAATATTTGTGGAATGTCTACCTTTCTTTCAAAGTAAGCGGCTCGTTTTCTGTCACGATTGACAGCGACGGCGGCGCACCTTTCAGAAGCGCGATTTCGGGCGTTTTCTTCGACACAATCGGCGGTGACGACCCTGTTTACATCACCGATTTGAACGACGACACTCAAGTTGACGCTTCCGATTTGGCTATTCTTCTCGACGATTACGGCAAGGCAAAAATCGAAGCGGTTTCACCGCTCTCCGACATCGACAGTAGCGAACAAATTGATTCAGCCGATTTGTCATTATTATTAGATGCTTATGGACAAATTGTAATTAATTAAAAAAAATCACGATATATTAAAATAACCCTCCTTATAAAAACATTATGCTGAATTTATAAAAAGCATTTAATTTATAAGGAGGGTTTTTAATGAACATGAGAAATTGGTTTTCGGAAACAATGAAAACCGAACGTAAAAAAGCCATGCCGGTGTTGTCATTTCCGTCAACAACTCTTATGGGGCTTTCAGTTAAAGAATTTATCGCCGACAGTGACACACAGGCAAAGGGCATGAAAATCATCGCCGACCGCTGCGACACAGCAGCGTCTGTCAGCCCAATGGATTTGTCTGTCGAAGCCGAGGCTTTCGGCTCGTCAATCAGGGTTGACGCTCACGAGGTGCCGACTGTCGTCGGAAGAATAATTGAAACAGAAGAGGACAGCGACAATCTGATTGTGCCGTCTGTCGGCGCAGGCAGAACAGGAACTTATATAGAAGCGATGGAAAAAGCGGTTAGTTTGATTGCCGACAGACCCATTTTCGCGGGAACAATCGGGCCGTTTTCGCTCGCAGGCAGACTTATGGACATGACCGAAATCATGATAAACTGCATTGAGGAACCGGAAATGGTTCACAAAACGCTTGCCAAGGTAACAGATTTTCTGATAGAATACACGAATGCATATAAAGCAACGGGTTGTCACGGCGTAGTAATAGCCGAGCCTGCCGCGGGAATTCTCTCCCCCGGTTTGGCTTTGGAATTTTCTTCACAATATGTCAAAAAAATCGTAGACACGGTTCAATCCGACGATTTCGCCGTCATCTATCACAACTGCGGCAACACTGTCCCACTTGTCGAATCAATAAAATCAATCGGTGCTTTCGGTTATCATTTCGGAAACGCTATCGAAATGACCGACATTTTACCGCTTATGCCGCCCGACGTAACAGTTTTCGGAAACGTCGAACCGTCAGGTCAATTTAAAAACGGCACGCCCGAATCGGTTTACGCCGCGACGACGGAAATTTTAAATAAATGTTCAAAATATCCGAACTTCGTAATCTCATCAGGTTGCGACATTCCGCCGCTTTCGCCGTGGGAAAATATAGACGCGTTCTTTAACGCCGTTTCGGATTTTTATAAATAAATTTCAGGTATAGATTTCAACAAAAAGGGGGATACTATCCTTGCCGCATTGGAACACACTCGGTTTGAGAGGGAACGCCTTAGAAGAATTGATCAACCTCACCAACGACAACTACCGCGCCAAAAATCTCGCGGTCATTCAAAAGGCTTCCACACCGATTACGCCCGTTAAAATCGACCCTGACAGCCGCAACATTTCCTTGGCATATTTCAGCCAAAAAAGCACGGTCGACTACATTGGTGCGGTTCAGGGAATCCCCGTTTGCTTTGACGCGAAAGAAACGGCGGCAAAGAGCCTTCCTCTGCGAAACATTCACGCTCATCAGGTGGAGTTTATGCGTGATTTCGAGAAGCAAGACGGAATTTCTTTCCTGCTCGTGCATTTCAAGCTCTATAATGAATATTTCATGCTGCCTTTTTCCGTTTTTGAAAAATTTTACAACGCGGCACAAGACGGCGGAAGAAAATCAATCCCTTATGAGTCATTTAACAAAGCATTGCAAATTCAAAGCAAAAGCGGATTCTTGCTTCACTATTTGGAAACATTGAATACATATTTAAACATCAAAGACAATTAAATTTTCCGGGGGGGAGAAAGAGGCATGAATGAACAAATCTTTCTTTCCCGCGGCTGTTCTCGTGATAATATCCTGTGCTTGCTCTCAGCCAATTACCCTTGTTCAAAACGAACCTGAACCAATCGTCGAAGCTGTTCAAATCGACGAGTCTGTCTATATTCCTTTGCAAATCATTTATGAAAACAAGAACACAGAACAGTCGCTTTATGAACCCGAAAAAGGTTGCTATTCGGGTGCAGACATCATTTCAGACAACATGTTCACGGGTGACATTAAAAAATTCGAAAGATATATAGGCGTAAAGCATGCGATGTATTCTGTCAGCATGAATCTCGGAGACTCCTATCCCGAAAAATTCATTCTTTCCTGCATAATCAATCAAAAAACCCCAAGCGTCACAATCAATCCAAGCCCCGAAATATTATATGACGCAAAGCTTCTCGAGAAAACAGCGAAAAGTTTTGCGCTTTTCAACACTCCAATATTTATAAATTTCTATCCTTATTCAAGCGAATCTGATTTCAGCGCAAAGGAATATATCAATTTCTTCAAATATGCAAAATCGCTTTTCTCGCGATATGCCCCGAAAGTTGCGTTTATCTGGAGCATTTCGAGCCGAGATGTTTATGATTGCAACGCGTTTTACCCCGGCGATGATTTTGTCGATTGGGTTGGAATAAACATTCGTGCAAACATTGTAAAAACCGCAACCGGCTATGATTACGGCGATGTTTCCGACAGTTTGGATTATTTTTATTTCAACTACCAAAAGAAAAAGCCGATAATGCTGTCAGAGCTTGCCATAAGCCATTACACGACAAGAAACAACAAATATGAAAACGGTAAGGCTATACACCTGATTGAGGCTGTTTTAAGCGACATAATTTCTAAATATCCGCGAATTAAGGCGTATGTTTACATGGATAGGGACATCGGAACCGACAATTATCTAATCACCGATTCGGAAGACATTATGTCTTCCTACAAGACTGCCGCTTCAAACAGCGGCTTCCTTTCCTCAATTGAAGAAAGTAGTCGGTACGGTTTAAGCTCGCTTTACCATTCGGTTTACAACGCGCAAAAAAGAGCTCTCGATTCTGCTATTTTCCTCCCCGAAAGCTCTCTCATTTTCGATATAAATTGTTCTACGCAACAGCTTGATAAAATAAATAATGACGCAATATATATAAATTTCGAAAAGCACTACCCCGCCGATTCAGTCGAACGAATTTTCCAACTCAATTCCGAAGCGTCCGCTAACAGTTTGTTCTTGTATAAATGAAATTGATGTGATAAAATTATTGTAATTTAAAAACTTGAAAGGTTGTGGAAAAATTATGAAACCCGCAATGATAGCTTTAAGCGCCGCGTCGTTCCTTTGTTCTGCGGCGTTGGTCGTCGTTTCAATTTTGTGTATGGTTAAACCGGTTCGTCCCATGCGGAAGTTTGTTAAAAACGAAGAGGAGTAATTTATTCAACCTCATCTTCCAAAAAAGCAACCTCTCCCCAATACTGCTCAAAAACCACATATCCATTAATTTTCATTGCCGTTGCCGCTTCAGTCCCAATAAACCGCCAATGCCACGGTTCCCAAGAAAACCCTGTGATACTCACATATTCACGGGGATAACGCTCGATATAGCCATATTCATGCGCGTGTTCTTTCAACCATTGATATTGCTCTGTGTTTTGAAAATTTGCGTTTCCGAGCGGTCTTACTACTTTTTGAAGAATGTCAACGGCAAGCCCTGTTTGATGCTCCGAATGACCTGCTCTTGCCGTGTCTCTGTCTGCTGCGGCGATTGAGCCATAGCTGTTTATACGTGAATTGTAGAGATATTTTTGCGTAGCATAACTGCGATAACCCGAAATTACGGCGAGCCCAAGCCCGTCCAAATACATCGCGTCCATCATCTGTTCCAACGCTCCCGCCGCGTTATTTCTCAACTGAACGCCCGTTGCACCGACATTTCGCAAATCGCTCGGTTCATAATCCGATGAAAACCGCCAGTTTTTCGAGCAAAGAACCAGCAAATCATCAGGATTTTCAATCACAACAGGCTGTGAATAAAATTCCAAATCAACTCTTGCATTCACAAGCCTCAGCGTGTTTTCATAAGTAATTCCCTTATTAAACACCATATATTTCTGATAACGCATTTCGTTTTCTTTCATGTAATATGGCAGTCTTTTACTCGCCAAAGCCGCAGAGCCCTGCGACAAAACAGCAGACACAACAAGTGCCGCGCAAATCAATTTTCTCTTCAGCAATTTTTACATCCCTTTCCTATTGCTCTAACAACAAAATCCTGCATTTCACTAATTTCAATAACACCGCCGTGAACAATCGACTTTTTGCTCAAGCTCGCAATAGCCTCGGGTATTTCGACCCCCGACGCTTTCTCAAGTTCTTTAAGCGCAAGCGATTCTTCCAGTTCAACACCCGAAACAGCCTTGTAAACATCAACGCCGAATTTATACGGGCTTGCCGTAGAGGTAATAACGGTTTTGTGTTCGCTTTTTCCCACTTTTTCAAGTGCGGCGACCGCCACCGCAGTGTGTGTGTCCATCAAATAATTCTGCTCAAACATTTTTTTAATCGCCGCGAAACATTCCGCTTCTGTCGCAAATTCCGACTCGACAATCCCGCATTTTTCCTTAAATTCATATTTTCCGTCAGATGAAAGCTTGTCCATACACGCCTTAATCGCAACGCCATCGCGTCCGCTTAAATCGTAAATAAGCCGTTCAAGATTCGATGAAACCAAAATGTCCATCGCGGGCGCAGAAGTCAAAACAAACTCGCGGTTCGCGTCATAAATTCCTTCGTTAAAGAAATCGTAAAGCACGTTGTTAATGTTCGACGCGCAAATCAAACGCCCAATCGGAAGCCCCATTTTATAAGCGTAATAGCCTGCCAAAATGTTTCCGAAGTTTCCTGTAGGAACAACAAAATCAATCTTTTCTCCGATTTTAATCTCATTATTTTTAATCAATTGTGCATAAGCGTAGTAATAATAAACAATCTGCGGAATAAAACGTCCGATGTTTATCGAATTTGCCGACGAAAGAATCACCCCTTTTTCGGAAAGCTCTTTCGCGAAATCCTTGTCCGAAAAAATTTTCTTAACGGCACGCTGTGCATCGTCAAAATTTCCGATTACAGCCGAAACAAACACGTTGTTTTCCTCGCGCGAAACCATTTGCAACCGTTGAATCTCGCTTACTCCTCCCTGAGGATAGAAAACAATCGCCTTAATACCCTCAACCCCCGCAAATCCCGCGAGTGCTGCACCGCCCGTGTCGCCTGAGGTCGCCGTGAGAATGACTATTTCCTTGTCAAGCCCTGTTTTTTTCGCGGCAGCAGTCATAAGTCTCGGCAAAATCGACAGCGCCATGTCCTTAAACGCCAGTGTTTTTCCGTGGAAAAGCTCAAGAAAATGAATGTCTCCAACTTGTTTAAGCGGCGCGCGCAATTCGTCGTCGAACCCCTCGTCATATGCTCCTTCGACGCAAATGCGAAGCTCCTCGTCCGTATAATCATCAAAATAAAGCGACATTATTTGAAAAGCAAGCTCTGTGTAGTCCATTTCGGCAATTTTTTCAACACCGAAACAAGGAATTTCCACAGGAATATATAAGCCGCCATCGGGCGCAAGACCCCTAATTACCGCCTCTGCGGCGGATATTCTTTCAGCCGTTTCCCGACTGCTTCTGGTTGATATGTAATCCATTAAATTAAACCCCTTGACCTCAATTTTATTCAGTGCTAAAATTATAATACAAACGAAAAAAGTTTTCAATAAATATTTCATTGGAGGGAAACATTTTGAACGATCAATTTTCATTAAAAGGCAAATTAGCCCTCGTAACAGGAGGCGCGCACAGCATCGGATTTGCAATCGGCAAAGGCTATGCCGAAGCGGGCGCAGAAGTTGTTTTCAACTGCAGCAATCAAGAATCGTGTGACAAGGGTGTCGCCGCCTATAAGGCAGCAGGTTTCGACGTTCGCGGCTATGTTTGCGACGTTACAAACGAAGAGCAGGTGAACAACTTAGTCAAAACAATCGAAGCAGAAAAAGGCACTATCGACATTTTGGTAAATAACGCGGGAATAATCCGCCGCGTTCCGATGTGCGATATGTCGCTTGAAGAATTCCACAAAGTAATAGACGTAAATTTGAGCGCGGCGTTTATAACCGCAAAAGCCGTTTTACCCGGCATGGTTAAAAAAGGCCACGGCAAAATTATAAATATGTGTTCGATGATGAGCGAGCTTGGTCGTGAAACCGTTTCGGCATATGCCGCGGCAAAGGGCGGGCTTAAAATGCTCACAAAAAATATTTGCAGCGAGTTCGGCGGAAAAAACATTCAGTGCAACGGCATCGGCCCCGGCTATATCGCGACCGAGCAAACAGCACCGCTCAGAGCGGATGGGCATCCTTTCAACAACTTTATCATCGCAAAGACCCCTGCCTCACGTTGGGGAACAACCGATGACTTAGTCGGTCCCGCTGTTTTCCTCGCCTCGAACGCCTCAGATTTCGTGAACGGTCACATTTTATATGTTGACGGCGGAATCTTGGCTTATATCGGTAAACAACCGTGATTGCGAGCCATTTGATTGATTTTGAAGCCTTAGCTGGTGTTGTCACGGTCACGCCGGCTATGTTTTAGATGGGTCGTTTGCAAATGACTATAACGGAGCATTGGAATATGGCAGAAGGTGAAAAAGCGACTGTATTACTGTTCGAAATTAACGATACATTATCGAAGGGATGATAAAAATGAAAGCTGCAATTCTTAAAAACTGGAACGAACTGGAAATGGCCGAGATTGAAAAGCCTGAGGCTTGTTGCTGTGAGGCTGTAATAAAAGTCCGCTACGGCGGCGTCTGCGGTTCAGACATAACTGTTTTCAGCGGTCTGCACCCGACCGCAAAAGCCCCCGTCGTGCTTTGCCACGAAATTTTGGGAACAATCGACGAGCTTCCCAAAAATTATAAAGGAAAATTAAAAGCAGGCGACCGCGTTTTAATCGACCCTGTTGTTTCCTGTCAGGAATGTCCGACTTGCAAAAGCGGCTTGGGCAACGTCTGTGGAAGTTTAAAACTTTTGGGCATACATATAAACGGCGGCTTCGCTCAATATACAAAAGCCGCACCCGACCAGCTCGTTAAAGTAAGCGACAATCTTCCCGACAACGTCGCCGCTTTAGGCGAACCGTTCGCCGTGGCCTATCACGTTTGCAAACGCGCGGGTGTCGCCAAGAAAAACAAAGTGCTTGTAACGGGCGCAGGAACAATCGGAATCGTTGTCGCTTTGGCGGCAAAAGAACTTGGCGCAGAACGCGTAATCGTTTCCGAAATAAACAAAAGCCGCATAGAGTTAGCTAAAAGCTTAGGCTTGGAAACCGTCAACCCAATGGAAATCGACCTTCCCGCATTCGCGAAGGAAGCCTCAAATTCTGTCGGCTTCGACATCGTCATCGACGCTTCGGGCGCGAAACAGAGCATATTGCAACTTCCCGATTTGTGCCGCCCCGGCGGAACGCTCATGTCGTTGAGCCTTTCTTCACAGCCTTATGAATTTATCATCGGCAAAGTTTCCTTCAAAGAGCAAACGCTTGTCGGTTCAAGACTTTATTCGCACGACGATTTCATCGGCGGCGTTGAAATGATGAAAAGCCTTTTCAAATCCTGCGACCTTTCGCAAATAGTAACAGACACAATGGATTTAGACGAGCTTCCCGAGGCTTTAAACATGATGAAAACGGGAAAGAACGTTGGGAAAATATTGATTAAATGTAATTAATTATTACAGACCATATCCATCGGAGGATAAAAATGAATCCAATTTCAAGACAAATTTATGAACTCGGAATAATTCCCGTGGTCAAATTAGATCGCGCCGAGGATGCCGTTCCTCTTGCGAACGCGCTGATAAAAGGCGGGCTTCCCGTCGCCGAAATAACTTTTCGAACCGACGCGGCAGCGGAATCAATTCGCCAAATTACAACAAATCTTCCGAATATGCTTGTCGGCGCGGGAACCGTTCTCACAACAGAGCAAGCCGACCGTGCAATTGAAGCGGGCGCGAAATTCATAATTTCCCCCGGCTTTGACGAAGTGGTCGTTAACCACTGCATTAAAAAGGGCTACCCGATTTACCCCGGCTGTTCGACCGCAAGCGACGTCGCCAAGGCGTTGTCGATGGGGTTGACCGAAATAAAATTCTTCCCTGCCGAGCAGGCGGGCGGTCTCGACATGATTAAAGCTCTCAGTGCACCCTATGTAAACGCGCGATTCATGCCGACAGGCGGAATAAATGAAGCGAACCTCAACACCTATCTGGCTTTCGACAAAATTTTGGCGTGCGGCGGCTCGTGGATGGTGAAAGACGATTTAATCAAGACCGGAAAATTCGACGAAATCGAAAAACTGACAGCCGCCGCCGTTCAAAAAATGCTGGGTTTCTCAATAATGCACATCGGCTGCAACTGCGGCGACGAGGCTTCTGCCAAATCGGATGCGCAAGAGTTGGGAAACTTGCTCGGCTTGCCTGTCACAGACAACCCGACCAATCTTTTTGTCGGCACAATTTTTGAGCTTATCAAATCAACTTATTTAGGAAAAAACGGACACATCGCAATCGGGACAAACTCTGTCGACCGCGCCGCAGCCTATTTTCAGGCGAGAGGCTTCGCTCTTCATGATGAGGCGGTTTCTTATGACGACAAGGGGCGCATGAAAGTGGCGTATTTAGCCAAGGAGTTTGCCGGCTTTGCTGTGCATTTTGTGAACAAATAGACCCTTATAAAAGGAGCTTTCAACAATGAGTAAAGTCGTTACATTTGGTGAAATAATGTTAAGATTAGAGCCTGAATGGTATTACCGTTTCGTTCAGGCCGAAAAATTCGGCGCAACATATGGCGGCGGCGAGGCGAACGTAGCTGTTTCTCTGGCAGGCTTTGGTTTAGATGCGACGTTTGTAACAAAACTTCCCGACCACGAAATCGGACAAGCCGCCGTAAACAGTGTTCGCCGTTTCGGTGTTGACGCTTCACACATCGCAAGAGGCGGCGACAGAATCGGAATTTATTTCTTAGAAAAAGGTGCGTCACAGCGCCCGTCCAAGGTCGTTTACGACAGAGCAAATTCTTCTTTCGCCAACGCTGTTCCGTCTGATTTTAACTGGGCGGAAATTTTCAAGGGAGCCGATTGGTTTCACTTCACGGGAATTTCGCCCGCGGTTGGCGGTGCTTTGCCCGAAATTTGTGAGGAAGCCTGCAAACAGGCTAAAGCATATGGCGTTCCGATTAGTTGCGATTTGAACTATCGCAAGAAATTATGGACAAGAGAACAAGCCAATACGGTCATGTCGAAATTAGCTAAATATGTTGATTACTGCATCGCAAACGAAGAGGACGCTCACGACGTTTTCGGAATTTCTGCCGAAAACACAGACATTTCGGGCGGCAAGCTTAATTTCGACGGCTATTTGTCTGTCGCAAAACAACTCACCGAGCGTTTCGGCTTTAAAAAGACGGCAATCACGCTCCGTGGTTCAATTTCCGCCAGCGACAACATTTGGCAGGCGATGTTATACAATGGAAGCGAAAGTTTCCTCTCTAAGAACTACCCTGTTCACATCGTCGACCGTGTGGGTGGCGGCGACAGCTTCAGTGCCGGGCTGATTTATGCGCTTTTAAGCGAAAAAAACGACGCCGACGCGCTTGAATTTGCCGTGGCTGCGTCGTGCTTGAAGCACAGCATCGAGGGCGATTTCAACTTGGTTTCCGTTCAGGAAGTTGAAAGTTTGGCAAAAGGCGACGCTTCCGGGCGCGTTCAACGATAAAATATTACAAATTTCGGGAGAATATGGATGAAAACCTATAATAAGCTTCAAGAATATAAATTGCGCGAAATCAAGCCGAACGGCTGGCTTAAGCGTTTTCTCGAAACACAGCGCGACGGCTTGACAGGACACATGGAGGTTTGCGGTTTCCCCTTTGACGTTTCGGATTGGGGTGAAAAGTCAATCTTAATCGACGAGGGAAGCCCCGAAGTGCCGCTTTCCTGGTGGCCTTATGAGGCGACCGCCTATTGCGACGATGCTTTGACAAAGTGCGGCTGCCTTTTAGAAGATGACTTCATGAGAGAAAAAGCCGCAAAGGTCACAGATTATGTGCTAAACCATCAAGACGAGGATGGTTATTTAGGTCCTAAATTTCTGAAAGAAGCAGTTAAGGACAATCGATGGGTTCACGCGGTGTTTTTTCGCGCGCTGACTGCCCTTCATTCGGCGACCGACGACCCCCGCGTTCCCGCAGCTCTTGAAAAGCATTACCTGAACAACACATCACCTCACAGCCAAGGCAGAGAGGTTTGCAACATTGAGGAAATTTTGTGGACTTACCGCCAAACTGGAAACGAAAAGCTGTTGAAACACGCTGTTGAAGCGTATGAAGACTACAACCAACACCACCCTAAGGACGCAACAGCAATGCAAAATCTTCTTTCCGAGGATTTTATAGAATGTCACGGTGTTACATATCTTGAGATAGGAAAATTAGGCGCGATATTATATTGCTACACGGGTGACGAACAATATTTGAAAGCCGCCGAAAAAGCTTATAAAAAATTGGACAGAGACCAAATGCTCATAAGCGGCGTAAACAGCTCCTCCGAGCATTTGCAAGGCAAAACCCCTCTGGACAGTCACGAAACCTGCGACATAACAAACTACGCCCTGGGTGCAAGTTATCTTCTTATGTCCACAGGAAATGCCGACTATGCCGACAAAATTGAGCGCGCCTGTTTCAACGCCTTGCCCGGCGCGATAACAAGCGATTTCAAAGGGCTTCAATATTTTTCATGCCCGAACCAAATAATTGCTGACAAGCACTCGAATCACAACCTTTTCTATAAGGGAAGCGAGTTTATGTCCTACGCACCGAACGCGGGCGCCGCCTATTGCTGCCCCGGCGCAGTCAATTTGGTCATGCCGAATTACATCGCGAGAATGTGGATGAAGGACGATTTTGGAAACGTCACGGCGGCGCTTTACGGCGCGAGCGAGTTGAAAACTTGTGTAAACGGAACAAACGTGATTATTCGCCAGGAAACAGACTACCCGTTTTCCGACAAAATCAAGTTCAGCTTTGAGCTTTCCGAACCGACTGAATTTGCTTTCAGCCTGCGTTTGCCCGGCTGGTGTGAAAATCCTTCCGTTGAGATAAACGGGAGCAGCCTTACCTTATCAGCCAAACCTGGTGAATTTATGCCTGTTAAACGCCTGTTTTCAAACGGCGACACGATTACGCTCACTTTGCCGATGAAATTGAAATTAAGCAGATGGCAAGACAGCGGAATCGGCGTTGAACGCGGTCCGTTGGTCTATTCGCTTAAAATCGATGAGCGTTGGGAAACGACCCCTCACGAAGGAAAAAGCACCCCCGATTTCCCCGCGTGGAATCTTTACCCCGAAAGCGACTGGAATTACGCGCTTGACGTTACGGAAGCGACGATAAACGATGCCGCAGAGATTACCGAAAACAGTTCCGTAAGCTTAGAACCGTTTCGCGCGGAAAATGCACCTATTACAATCAAACTTCCCGCTCGCCGCGTAAATGGCTGGGAAATGATTCACTGCACTGAAACCGACACAGAACGCTATTCCGACGATGCACTTAAGGTCTTCAAAATAGACGGCGATTTTTGCTTTACCCCGCCGCTTCCTGACCCGAAAACATTGAAAGAAAGCCTTTCAAATGAAAAGGAAATGGTGACGCTTGTGCCGTATGGCTGCACAAGACTTCGCATAACAATATTCCCTAACGGAGGTTTAAAATGAAAAATTACAGCAAACTGCAAGAGGTAAAATTGAATGAAATCAAGCCGAACGGCTGGCTTAAACGCTTCCTCGAGCTTCAAAGAGATGGTCTCACAGGACACATGGAGGAAGGTGGTTTTCCGTTTTCAGACGTAAACTGGGGCGAAAAGGCAAAGTTAGTCAACGACGGCAGACCTGAAGCACCACTCGCTTGGTGGCCTTACGAGCAAACAGGCTATTGGGAAGAAGGAATGGCAAAATGCGCTTATTTGCTTGCTGACGAACCGCTGAGAAAAAAAGCCGATAAAATCATTAATCACGTTCTTGACAACGCAGAATCGGACGGCTATCTCGGCCCCGATTTCCTAAAAGAACCCGTAAATGACAACAGATGGGCTCACGCGGTGTTTTTCCGCGTGTTTGCGGCTTTTCATTCCGAAACCGGCGACTCCCGTGTTCCGGCGGCAATTGAAAAGCATTATCTGAACTACACTTCACCTCACAGCCAAGGCAGAGAGGTTTGCAATGTTGAAGCAATTTTGTGGGCATATGACAAAACGGGCAATCCTAAGCTGTTGGAACACGCAATTTCCGCCTATAAAGAATTTAACGAAAAATCTCCAAAAGACGCAACTACAATGAAAAATCTTCTTTCGGAAGATTTTATAGAATGCCACGGCGTTACTTACAACGAAATCGGAAAATTGGGCGCGATTTTATATTGCTATACAGGCGACGAACAATATTTGAAAGCCGCTGAAAATGCCTATAAAAAGCTGGATCGAGACCAAATGCTCATCAGCGGGATTCACAGCTCTTCCGAGCATTTGCAAGGCAAAGACCCGCTGGACAGCCACGAAACCTGCGACATAACCGACTACACCTGGGCTGTCGGTCATCTTTTGATGGCGACGGGAAATGCCGACTATGCCGACAAAATCGAACGCGCCTGCTTCAACGCTTTGCCGGGCGCTGTTTCAAGCGATTTTAAAGCGCTTCAATATTTTTCATGCCCAAACCAAATAATCGCAGACAGAACATCGAACCACAACCTCTTCTACAGAGGAACCTCGTTCATGTCCTACGCGCCAAACGCGGGTGCCGCTCCTTGCTGCCCCGGCGCTGTCAACAGAACAATGCCGAACTATGTTTCCAGAATGTGGATGAAAGACGACAGCGGAAACGTCACGGCGGCTCTTTACGGTGCGAGTGAATTAAAAACTTGCATAAACGGCACAGACGCAACTATCCGCCAGGAAACAGACTATCCGTTTTCCGACAAAATTAATTTTACATTCGAACTTTCAAAACCTGTTGAATTTACTTTCAGCTTGCGTTTGCCGGGCTGGTGTGAAAATCCCTCTGTTGAAATTAATGGTAAAAGCCTTGAACTGTCAGCAAAATCCGGTAACTTCATGCCGATTAAACGCCTGTTTTCAAACGGCGACACAATAACGCTCACTGTTCCCATGAAATTGAAATTAAGCAGATGGAAAGACGGCGGAATCGGCGTTGAACGCGGTCCGTTGGTATATTCTCTTAAAATTGACGAGCGTTGGGAAACGACCCCTCACGAGGGCAAAAGCACAGCCGATTTCCCTGCGTGGAACGTCTATCCCGAAAGCGCGTGGAATTATGCGCTTGACGTAAATGAAGCGACGATTGATGATGTCGCAGAGATTATCGAAAACAAATTAAGCGCAGAACCGTTCCGTGCCGAAAACGCACCGATTTCAATCAAGCTTCCCGCGCACCGTGTAAACGGCTGGGAAATGGTTCGCTGCACCGAAACCGACACAGAGCGCTATACTGACGATGCTCTTAAGGTTTATAAAATTGAAGGTGATTTTCGCTTCACGCCGCCGCTTCCCGACCCGAAAACGTTGAAAGAAAGCCTTTCGGCTGAAAAAGAAATGGTGACGCTTGTGCCTTATGGCTGCACGAGGCTTCGCATAACGATTTTCCCCGATGCCAATTAATTGATGATTAATTAATTCATAACAAACGTAGGGCAAGGGTTCTGCCTTTGCCCTACGACCAAATGTAGTTTCTTGAACCCACTTCTTTAAATGCATCGGCTATTGCTTCGATTTTGCCGAAGCATTCATTTTCGGAAAGGTTGTTGCTCTTTATCCAATAATATTCTATAGCATTCCATTTCTATGATTTGTATGTTTAACAAACCTACATTTTTAAGTTTTTTTGTTGGAGATGTAAGCGTTTTATATTTGGGTTGGTTTTTGTAGAACACAATCTTTCAACTGTCAATCACTGACCGGAAAGCAAAGGAATTATCTTTCCGCAGTTAATCCTTAAATTCTCACAACCGCATTTCCGAGCACAAATCCCGCGCCGAACCCTGAAAAGAGCAAAATGTCGCCCGAACCGTTTTTGATAATTCCTTTTTCATACATTTCATCAAGAGCAATCGGAATTGACGAGCTTGAAGTGTTTGCATATTCCTCGATGTTTATATAAAATTTATCAATCGGAACACCCGTTTTTTTCGCGAGAACCTCAATAAGCCGCGCATTCGCCTGATGCGGCACGATATATTTAATGTCCTGCACGGTCAATCCCGCTTTTTGCAAAACAACATCTATGCTTTTGGTAACGTCCCGCCTGACAAAATCGTTCACACCGCGCCCTTGCATCAAAACAAAGGGTTCAAATCGTTTTGAGTCGTTCTGCTCCGTGAAAGCGTTCGCCACAGGCATGTGACCGCCTGTAATAATTCCATATCCCGCCCCGTCGGCCTGAAGCTCACTCGCTATCATTCCGCGTTCTTCTTCCGTCTGTGTAATCAAAATTCCGCCCGCACCGTCGCCGAACAAAACGCAGGTCGCCCGATCTGCCCAGTCTGTAATTTTAGACAAGACATCTCCGCTTATAATCATCGTATATTTGCCCGTCTCAACAAAACGCGAACCCACGTCAAGCGCGTAAACAAACCCTGCGCAGGCAGCATTCACGTCGAAAGCAAACGCGTTTGAAGCGCCGATTTTTCCCTGAACAATGCAAGCGGTCGAAGGCGTAAGATAATCGGGCGTAACCGTCGAAACAATGACAGCGTTCACCTCAAGCGGCGAAATTCCCGCTTTTTCAATTAATGCCGACGCGACACAGGCGCACAAATCAGACGTGTTTTCCCCTGTGGATATGTATCGTGTTTTAATTCCTGTTCTGGAATGAATCCACGCGTCGTCTGTTTCAACCAACCGTGTTAAATCATCGTTTGAAACTTTCATCGCGGGAACATATTTGGCGGAAGCCGCAATTTTAAAATTTATTTTACTCAATCTAATCATCCTTTTCAAAAATAGCTTTTTTACAAGTCCGAACCGTTTAGAGACAGACGAAAAAAGCCATGCAATCATATTGATTATACATAGCTTCATCTAAAAACTCAAGTTTTTTCTTCACAGCGCGTATGTACCGATACCAAGACCGAAACTTACCATCAGCGCCCTGTCAACTCTATCCATTAAATAAGTATCCAAATGACAGATTTTTTCACGAAGTCTTTTTTTGTCAACGGTTCTGACCTGTTCAAGCAGAACAACCGAATCCTTGACAAGCATATAATGAAGAGAATCAATCTCTATGTGGGTAGGCAATTTGGCTTTGTTTATCTGTGACGTGATTGCGGCACAAATAATCGTCGGGCTATATCTATTTCCGACATCGTTTTGAATAATGAGCACAGGGCGTATTCCGCCTTGCTCCGATCCTATGACCGGGCTTAAATCAGCATAAAATATATCACCTCTTTTGACTATCACAAACTTCACTCTCCGTTTTTAAGGTAAACAGCTATATATATATCTATTACCTCAAAAACGGTTTTTATACGTATATTAGTATTATTATTCCACGATTTTTTTGCTTCTGCGCCCATTTCCCATCGCGCAAACTATTTCATAGCATATCGTTCCCGCCCATTCGGCGACAAGCTCAGCCGAAATTTTCAAGCCACTTTCTTCCGATTTTCCTATGAGAATGACTTCATCGCCCGGCGCAGCATCTTCAATTCCCGTGACATCCGCCATCATTTGATCCATGCAAATGTTGCCGATTATCGGAACGGCTTTCCCGTGAATCAGAACATATCCTTTGTTTGACAACGCACGAGGATAGGAATCGGCATAGCCAATCGGAATCGTTGCTATTTTGGAAGGACGCTTTGTGACAAAGGTTCTGTCATAGCTTACACCCATTCCTTCGGGAATTTCCTTAACGAAAGAAACCTCGCTTTTCACCGAAAGCGCAGGCAAAAATCCACTTGCTTCCATGCCAATGTTTTTCGACGGCGGCAAGCCGTAAAGTATTATGCCGGGTCTTACCATGTCGAACTGGTATTGAGGAAGAAGCATTACCCCCGCACTGTTGGAAATGTGCATCAGCGGCAAATTTATTCCCGCTGATTTCAGCTTTTTGACACAGTCGGTAAATCGCAGGGCTTGTCCGTCCGAAAATGATGTGTCGGCGGCTTGGCTTTCGACAAAATGTGAAAAAATCCCCGTCATTTCAAGCTCTTCAAAACGACTCGCGGCGACTATTCCCTCAATTCCGCCATCATTCGGAGGAAAGCCGATTCTATTCATTCCTGTGTCAATTTTTATGTGAATCTTGGCTTTCACGCCGAGTTCTTTTGCCGCCGCTGCAATTTTAGCCGCGGCGGCAAAGTCTGACACGGTTTGGGTTATTCCCAAACGCACGCATTTTTTCGCTTGGTCGCCGCTTTCACGTGCACCCAAAACGAGAATTTCCGCATTATTTTTTATATTCGTTTGCTCACGCAGAAAAATCGCTTCCTCTGCCGTGGCAACACCGAAATCGGTCACGCCCTCGCCGAACGCCGATTCGGCAGCTTCTTTTTCACCGTGACCATAACCATCTGCCTTGACAATCGCCATTATTCTTGTCGAAGGCTTCAGCCGTTTTTTTATTTGCCTCACATTATTTTTTATCGCAGACGTATCTGTAATTATTTTCAGCCTTTGTAACATTAATGCGCACACTCCCTTGCGAAAACCTACTCTGTCGTAAATATTTCATCTTTCAAGTTAATATTATACTCGAAAGTTTTGTAGGTTACAACAATTCTTTCTGCGCCGTTGGGATCGTAGATTACAAATTTGACAGGTTTGAGCGAATTGTTGTCAACCCAAAGTTTTTCTCTCCTCAAATAGGGGTGTTCGCCGGGAATGTTCGCCTCAAGAACCGTGCACGGCTCGTCGTCTAAATTCATGACAGCAATCGACACTTCCTGCGACCTTACATAATTTTTCACAAACGATGTAAGAAAAAGCTCTGCTCTTTCCATTGTTTCGTTTGTGCTGATTGAAATTTTACCCGCAATTCGTTCATTAAACTGTGCAATCGTTTTGCCGTCGCTGATTGTAATGTTTCCCGCGACCCGCTCAGGTGCGGTCACTTCGATTCTGTATTCGCCGCTCATTCGGCATTGCTGCTTTGTTTCATAAGTGTGGCTGTTTTTATTCGATATGTAAGTTATGCTCGCCTCTGCTTCATACGTTTCCAACGAAATCAGATTTTGCTGTATTTTTTCATAAGCAGTTTTGTCCTCGCTTTTCGCCGCACATCCCGACGATAAAACCACGGTCAGCGACAGCAGCGCCGCCGCTGACCGAACAGCTGTTTTTACGTTTTTCATTCACTACACTCCTATAAATTATTTGTCCTTACTTATTTATATAGGACATGAAGTGAATTTATGCTATGTTAACTTAAATCGTTTTTCAACCACGCGCCAGTCGATGCTTTCGACAAACGCGTTTATATACGCTTTTTTGTCGGTTTTGTAATCTAAATAATAGGCGTGCTCATACATATCCAAAACAATAAGAGGAAACGCCATAGTTACAACACCGACATCATGAGCATCTTGCAAAATTATTCGCGGCTGTTTCGTCCTGTTATCGTAAACAAGAACGCACCAACCCCTTGCAACCTCGGCACATTGCTTAAAACAGGAAATAAAATTTTCAAAAGAACCAAAGGTTTTTTCCAACAACTGAACGGTTTTTTCACCCGGCTCAGTCTTCTCGCAGGTCATTCCCCAAAAATATTCCTCATGAAGAATAACGCCATCGAGCGCATAGGTTTCCCCTGTTTTTAATCCTCTGTACATGTCATTGGAATCCTCGGCTGTTTTTTCCGAAAACGCTGTTTTCTCCGAAAGATCGTGATCGATCGCATTCACCTTTGAGACATATCCCTTGTATAAAATCATGTGTTGCTCGAAAGTTTCCTTTGAAATCGCTTTGCTGTTGTGGGTGTATTGATTTGCCGTTATTCCCATAGACACACCCCTTACTTGGCGTAGAAAACAGTCTTGCTGTCAAAATAATCTCTGACAATATTCAGAGCTTCGCCAAAACGCTGGAAATGCACAACTTCGCGCTCACGCAAGAATTTTATCGGGTCGGCAACATCAGGGTCGTCGGTTAGGTTCAATATATATTCATACGTCGACCGTGCCTTCTGTTCGGCACTCATGTCTTCATAGAGATCCGTAATCGGGTCGCCTTTCGATTGCAACACCGACATGAACGGTATGCCGCCCGCCGATTGCGGATATACGCCCAAGCCATGCCCTACATATTCCGCCTCGATTCCCGCCGCTTTAATGTCCTCGGGTTTTGCCTTTTCAATAAGTTGTTTGAAAATCGAGCCGATTATTTCAAGATGCGCCAATTCTTCCGTCCCTATGTCGTTCAAAATCGCTTTCGCCTGCGGCGTGACCATTGTGAACCGCTGGCTTAAATAGCGGATCGAGGCGCCGAGCTCGCCATCGGGTCCTCCTGACGACATTTGGTAAAGTCAGTATTTATACTGTAAATTCAAGGTTTTTGAGGATTTATCAAAGATTATTTTATTAATTAAGAAGTGAGAAGCATTATACTTGATTTCAAGGTCTATTGTTTCATCCGTAAGTAAATTATAGACGTCCTCAATTCTCTTGTCAATAGGTTTTTCATCACCAATATTCATTAATGCCGTTTTTAAATCCTTTAGTTTATTTATCAAATTTTCACGTTCAGTTTCTAAATGCGTTTTATTGTCTTTGTATTCTTCTAAACTGTCTATTCCGTCTTGATAGGCAGTTTTTATACGTATGAATTTTGTTCCGAATGTTTCAAGCTGTTGTTCTATCAAATTAAATTCGTTTTTATTTTTCGTATCGCTTGGTTTAGGTACGATATGCAAATTTATCGGTGAAGTAAACGTGTTCTTGATTTCTTCCAAAACAAGGTTTTCTAAAACCTTATATTGTATACTTCCACTTGCTTTACATTGACCTTTTGAATAGCCGTTACATTGAAAATATTTACCACTACTGCGAACAAACGACTTCCCACAAGAACTACAGTAAATAAGCCCTTGCAACCACGTTACCCTAATTGTGGTGTCCTTTGCTCTATATTGGAAAAGCTCTTTGTTTTCTTTGTGGACTATCTGTGCCATATCCCATAGTTCTTGCGTAATAATCGGCTCATGGTCACTGTCGGCTATAATACTGTCGGGATTATTATAATTTCGTCGCACTCGCCCTGTCGGTGTCCATCTTGCTTTGCCTAAGTATACAGGATTGTTAATAATATATTCGATTCCTCTGCTGTCGAACAAATTACCTCTTTTTGTCCTAACTCCTAAGTCGTTAATATATATTGCTAATGCCCTCATTCCCATTTCTCTTGAAGAATATTTTTCAAAAATAAGACGTATAAATTTTGCTTCTTCTTCAACGATAACTAATTTTTTGTTTTCCATTTTGTAGCCAAACGGTGGTGTTGTTTGATACCCACCTCTCTCGGCTTTTTCTGTCATGCCCTTTTTAACTTCATCAGCTAAATTTAAGCTGTAATATTCTGCCATCGCTTCTAACATCGCTTCAAGAATAACAGAAAATTTATCATCTTCTATGTATTCAGTGATTGAGATTACTTTAACCCCTGCTTCTTTTTTCAAAAGTGATTTGTAAACAACACTGTCTTCACGGGAACGGGCGAAACGGTCGAATTTATGAACTAAAATAACATCGAATGGCTTGGGTTTCGCTTTTGCTGTGGCAATCATTAATTGAAAAGCAGGTCGTTTGTCTGCTCTTTTGCCCGAAATGCCCTCATCTACAAAAATATGTTCTTTGGTTAATATGATATTATTTCTCTTTGCGTATACTTTAATTGCCTTTAATTGTGCGTCGGGAGAAAATTCCGTTTGGTCGTCTGTCGATACCCTAATGTAACAAGCTCCGTTTTGAATAAACTTCCCCCCTTAATAAAAAAGCACTTTCATATGAAAACACTTTTGTTTATCTATATTTACAATTGCTCTCAATTATTCGCTTACTCCAACTCTAATCTTATTTCATGTAATTTCTTCAATACATCGCTCACTCGCTCTGTATTAAAAATCTCAAATCGTTTTGATTTTAGAAAAATCGTATTATAAAGATTTTCGATAAATTCCACATCTTCTAAATTCAAATTAATATTATATTTTATGCTATCTGCGTTTTCCGTAGCTCTATATACTTTTAATTCAAGACATATGTTATATATTTCATCTACTAAACATTTTGTTTCTATTTTCACTACCCCCTTACTTCTCTACAACCAAATTCAAAAAGTCGGCGAATTTGAAAATCGCACTTTTCTTTAATTTTTTGAACAATCGACTATCACAAGTATTAAACCCCAACAAATCAATAAACTCATTTTCGTTTTTACGATTTACAAATGATTCTTTGATATATAATCGCTCCATATCCGATAGGATATTTTCAGCCCAATAATAATTTGATATATATTGTTTTATTTGTTCTTCTTTATAATCTTTAACAGATAATCCGAAAACGTCTTTCCCGAAAGGTATATATGGTTGTCTTTTATATTCAACCGAGAAATCGTAGTTAGCTGTTAATCCTTTTTGGGCATTGAGCTTCTCCCATTGCCATTGTAATTTTTCCAAACAAACAAAAAAATTGCTTATTTTCTTTTTTGTTTCCTCAAAATTGAAACTTTCTAAATTTTGAATTGACAAAATTTTATCAATATACATAATAATCCCCCTTTTTTTCTTTAGCTTTAATAACATTAAAGCTCTCACTAAAAACAAAATTTCTTTATAAAAAAAGAAATTTAACTCATCGTATCATGTGTCATAAGCGAAATATGACCGAATATGTCGAAAACATATTATTTTGTCGATTCTTATCACCACTTTCACGCAAAAAGAACCCGTTTTCACGAGTTCTTAATTATCGAGATTTTCCCCGATTGTACCAATTATAACACTTGTATTTTCAAAAGCAAGGACAAACTCAAGGCAAACTGCTGTCATTTTGCCGTCGTTTGGCTGTCAAAACATCTTTTTATGAAAAAAGTTTCTATATCCTGTGTTTATAGAAACCATTGTATTAAAATGCTTTGCTTCCGATTTTTCAGAAAAGCTAATCCTTTTCTTTCAACAATTTTTTTAATTTGAAATATGCTTTTTAAAGCCCTACGGCTATTGTTATATTTATCTTATAGATTGATGATACTAAATTATCTTTAATCAGAAATTTAGTTGTAAATTTATCATTTAATCTATAATTAAAATTCATTATATCTAAAGTGGTAAAAGTATACGGTATATGCGTATTGCGATTTCTCCTTTCTAACACATAGACAGTAATATTATCATTATCTTCTTGCTTTTTTAAGGTAAAGCCATATTGACCTAACTCTTCTCCCATTTCAAGTTTATTATTAGATATATTATTAACAATCATTTCTCCAGTTTTTAATATGAATTTGATTTTAAATAAATTCTCTGTTTCATTACATGATACTTCGCCAATGATAATTTTGTCAACCAATGTCTTAAAGATTTCATCATCAAATGTATCTATTTTTTTATATGTGTTTAAAACTTCATTTATTTTATTTATTTGATTCATTTTGATTTTTCTTGTTTCTGCAATATCTTTTAAACTATCAAATTCATTTTCTAGTTCCATAATTTTTGAAGCAATCTCTTTTTGCTTCATATCAAACATTTCTTTAGTGATAGAATTATCTAATCTTAAATCAATTAAATCAGATGACTTTTTATTTAATATTGTTATTTGATTTTGAATTATTGATTTTGAATTATCCGACTTTTTATCTGATATAACTTCGTCTATCTTTTTTTGAAATGTTTTAATATATTTATCAATATCTTTAAATAATTCGTTGAATACATTTACAAATATTTCTTTAAGTTCTTCTTCCTTGTAATTGATATAATTAGAGCATTCAATATTATTTCGATGACTTCTACAAATCCAGTAAGCAACTTCATCACTGTTAGGATTTTTTCTTGATTTTTTGTATGATCTTCTGATAAATCTTTCGCCACAACAACCACAAAATGTTTTACTACTAAATGAATATCGAAGACTAAATTTGTCTCTATTACCAGTTGCTAACATTTTTGTTCCCCTAATCTTTAATATTTTCTGACATTCATTCCAAAGTTCTCTTGAAATAATTGCTTCATGATGTTCAGAAGTATAATATAGTTCTTTCTCGCCATAGTTGATTTTTCTCTTATGTGCAATCACATTAACAGAATAATTTTTACCAGTTACTAAATCGCCAACATATTTTTCGTTTGTTATTATTCTTCTAACACCTGAATGACACCATTTTAAGCCATGTGGGCTTGGAATACCTTTGGCATTTAAATTATCTGATATAGTCCTAAATCCTATCCCTTTAGCATAACTTTCAAAAATATCAACTATAATCTCTCTTTTAGTTTCATCAATAGTTATTATTTCTTCTTTTGTATCTTTATCATATAAGTAACCATAAGGTGCATATTGCCCTACAAACCTACCTTGTTTCATTTTCATTTTAGCACCAGCTTTAACATTTTCAGATATAGATTCACTTTCTGCTTGAGCAAATGCACTATATAAAGTTAAAAAGAGTTCATTTGATAAACCTAGTGTATGTATGTTTTCTTTTTCAAAGAAAACATCAACATTGTGGTCTCTTAGTAATCTAACACAGTTTAAAGTATCAACTGTGTTACGAGCAAATCTTGATATGGATTTTGATAGAATTAAATCAATTTTTTTGTTAAGGGAATCTTTCATCATTTGATTAAAGAAATCTCTTTTTTTAGTTTGAGTACCGGTTATGCCCTCATCGGCATAAACTCTTACAAATTCCCAATTAGGATTTTCTTCAATCATTGTTTTATAATGAATTATTTGTGATTCATAACTAGATTTTTGGTCTTCACTATCTGTTGAAACTCTTGCATAGGCACAGACTTTTAATAGTTTATTTTTTTTGTTTTCTTTTAAGCACTCTGTTTTAGAAGTGGGTGCTATTACTTCAACTGTTTTCATTTATTCCTTTCCAATTGTTGAAAGAATAGCATATTTCAAATTATTATTTTCTATATTGCATAAGTATAATTTTCTAAATTGTTTAATTTATTGTGTTTTGTGAATTCTTGTTCTATTTTAAGTTTGATTTTCTCATAATCACTTTCTGTTATTAAATTTTGTTTTTTAATAAGTTCTAGTAAAGCAAGTTCAATTGCTTTAGTTTTAATATAATTTGTATCACTTTTTGCCAATATAATTACCCCCTTTAGATAATTAAACAATTTCCTTATTCTTCATACTTAAACACCAACTTCCTGAATTATAATTCACATAAAAATTATAACGCGTTTAAAAGTTATAGACTATGTTACCTACCATAACTACTTCCTATTTCTTCGGTAGCAAACGCATTTCAATACATATGTATTATAACATTATTATGCTTATTTTACTATCATTTCGTTATAATATATTATTATAAATTGTTCTATAATTTCTTGAAACGGCTTGCATTTTTCATCAAATATATTTCTATTAATTTTCACATTATTCACCTTTGTAATGTATACATATTATTATTTACATACATAATATGATGAAAATTTTACAACTTCAATTTTTTCGCTATTTCCGTTATTTTAAAAACATCTTCATCATTCAGAAGATTATAATTTTTATCATCACGGTGTTTTTTCGCCAAATACAAAATAGCAAAATCAAACTCGAAGCTACCATCTACAAAATTTGTGATTTTTACTTCATTCACCTCTACGATAATTTCTTGAACGAAATAATCATCATGATTATCAACATTGACAAGGTACAAATATTCAATGCCGTTAAACACAATCTTTTCAAAGATTCCGTAATCCATATCATTAAAAGTCGTGTATTTCTCGAAATTTCTATTTTCATCAACTTTCATATGCTTTAACAACAAAAGCACAACTGCGAACTGATATTCGTTGCCGTCTAAATCGATAACCACATATTCATTTTTTCTTTTAATAATCATTTTTATAAAGAAAATATTCGTTTCTTTATTTGTTAGGTATATATAAGCCATGTGTGATAGAAATATTATATCTACGATTTCACATTCATTGTTTTTTGAATCTGAAATTCTATTTAAATTCAAAACATCTATCCTTTCAATTTGATTTTCTTTATCATTTTAATTATGTCTGTAGCTTTCTCATAAGGCAACAGCCCATAATTTTTATCATTATGATGTTTCTTTGCCAAATACACCAATGCTAAGAAAAACTCATTTTCGCTATCTAAGCCGACAATGTGTTTTTCCCTGCTGTTAAAAACGGTTTCGGTTTTTCTGATACAGAAATCGTTGAAGTCATCAACATTGACTAAATATAAATATTCCACGTTATTTATTAAAATGTTTTCGTATATTCCGTATTTCATTCTGTTTTCTAAAATCATATATTTTTTGATTTTCTTATCAACCCATCTATGCTTTTCAATTAAGACAGCCATTGCATAGCTTAATTCTGAATCATCATCTAAATTTGAAATAATCAAATTCCCCTTATTGCATTTTGTAATTTTTTTTATCATGAAAAAAGAATTTACCCCACCCTTATCAGCTATATAAATATATCCTGTTTCATCTGCGAAAATTATATCTGCAATCTCATACTCGACATAATCTTTTAAAATTAAAAAATTGTTCATCTTTAAAAATCTTCTTTCTAAATTGTTTTTGTTATTTATAAAAACAAAAAACGGCAAGATTTGTGTAATCTAACCGTTTTTTTGCTTATAATTAATTATTTTATTTAACCTCGTCGCTTTACTTACCCGTTGCTATGATGACATCTTTGTAATACCATGCGTTTTTATCTAAGTCGCTGAATGGAACATCACCATCAATGGTAGCCGATACATCTCGACCTAAGAATTTATTAATCATGGCTATTGCTTCTGCCCGTGTAATGTCGTTGTCGGGCTTGAATGTGTTATCGGGATAGCCGACAATCCAAGCATTATTAAAGCATGATTTTATGTAGTCATATCCCCAATGGCTTTTTTGAACGTCTGTAAACGGCAGTTCTTTACTTAAATTCAATGGAGCAAGTTTAGAAAGAATCGTCGCCAATTCTGCCCTCGTGATGTTATTGTCGGGCTTGAATGTTCCGTTAGGATAGCCCGATATAATCCCTGTCATTGCTAAAAATCCAATCGGGTTGCTATACCATGTGTCGGATTGAACATCGGTGAATATTATTGCTTGCTGTGAATATTGGTCTTTATTTTCATTTACAGCCAAATTATAGAGCATTTGAGCTATTTCAGCACGAGTTATATTGTTTTCTGCTTTTATAGTGCCGTCGGGATAGCCGAAAACATACGCAAGATTATTTTCTTTGGAAAACTCAATGTTTAACGTCGGTTCTTCCGTAGGAGCTGACGGAGCTTCCGTCAGTATTGGTGTTGCTGTCGGTTCTGTCGTCGGCGACGGCTCGACGGTTTCTTTTCGCTCTGTTGATTGTGTCGGTCTTGTCGTCGGATTATTGTTTACTGTCGGAGCTGATGTCGGGTTGATAGTTGGTGTTGTTGGTTCTGCTGTTGGGGCATTTGTAGACGGTGTAACAGTTGTTGTATTGCTTGTGAATCTTGCTTCAAGTGTTCTGTCACCCATCACAAGGAAGACATACTCCTCCGTAGCTTCGTCTATTTTTTGCCCGTTTTCATACCAACCTAAAAATTCTTCATTATCAAAGGTTTCTGCCATGACCGTAACCTTTTCGCCCTTTGCATATAAGCCCGAAGAAGTCGTTATTCCATTTCCTTGCGAAAGTATATTTATTTCACAATATTCAGATTCACCCTCTAAATCCTCAAAATTGTTCAAACGTTCATTGTTACTATCATAAAGAGGATATTCAGCTTGTGTAACATCATTCAAATTTTCAACAATTCCTGTGAATGAATCACCCTCTGATATTTCAAGCTCGTAATAATTAACAGCTCTAATGGCTTTCTGTTTGAGCAAATCATATTCTTGTACAGAATAAGTCATTGTCCCACCATCAGTAGCCGTTATTTTTATTTCATATTCACCATCAATAGGAAGAAAAAATATTTTTTGCCCGTTGTCATCTAAACAAGCACTAATTAAACTGTTATCAACTTCAACAGGTATATCGTCTATTATTTGTGCTACCAAAACATTGTTTTCATAAACGGAAACATCAATCGGGCAATTAAGAACGAGCTGACGTGTTAATTTACTAACAAACTCATTTTTACCATCTAAAGTATTCATCCATGCAAGACTTAACTCGGGATAATGAGCTTTTCCAATGGTTTCACCACTAACAAGCATAATATCTAAGACTGTTGCAAGATGTCTGATTGCGAAAAGTGGATACCCATATTTTATTGCCGTAAAAAAAGTAACAACTTTATCCCCCCAATAAGGTTCTTGACCCATTTGCTTACCTATTTCTCTCATTTTTTCTTCGTCTGTCATACCTGTAATAAGCAATGGAATGGAAACATAATGATGTTGTGAACCAAAAAAATTAGCCATTTTTTTCACAGTATCATCTGTAAATTTTCCCTGATCTGACATTTCACTAACACCTGCATTGTCGTCGTGGGTTACCAATACATAATTATGCACCATTGCATTTTTCAACCTATTATAATTGGATGTTTGCCTTGCAGATGGCACAAAATATGTAATGCCGTAACGAGTAAACCCCCATTCTTTTGGTGCAACTTTTGGAACAATATCAATATCATTAACAATATTATGAATATTGTTCATTAAAGTGCTGTTTTCATCTATTTTGCTTGTAACATTGGGGCATTCAAAACAATATGCGTATATATTTTCTTCTTTAAGCCCTTTTATCGACATCATCGAAGCTGATAAATTGAGATAAGAAGCTGTTATATTCGCTACTGCACCACCACGGCTATATCCAGAAATCCATATTTTTATATTCTTATCAAATCCATTGTTTGAAATATACGTCTTTACAGCTTTAAATACTTCGTCTGCTGAGTGAGAAAATCCTTGATGTTCGCTAGCTAATCCAATTGTAAAATTACTTGCCCATTCTGACGCATAACCACCACCTCTTATAGCAACTGCAATAAGTGTATATTGTTCGTCTGTTTTGGGGTCAATAATTTCTTTACTTCCTATCGCATAGCCAATTGAATCTAATGTCGGATAAGGATATGAAACATTTAAATCATTAAAATTAATTGTATTGAAAAAATCTTTAATACCTTTAGTACATTCGTTCTCATTAGAAATATTTTTAGTTGAGCCAAAAGCTGACATAGCCATTGATAATGAAGTTCGTGCTAATTTATGATTATATTTTCTTCCATTATCATCGAAAAACCAACTATCAGAATAACGGAAATCTCCTTGTGTATAATCATCATTATTATATGGACTGAAATAATTAAATTTATAATTAACTCCTTCGTTTTCAGAGTCAATGATTGTAAATGAATAATCATTTTTATTTAGTCCATACGCCCAGTTTTCTTCATTGTCAACTTCATATATAATACCATCAAGAAATTCAATATAATATGTCGAACCATAATTTAATTCGTTAGAAGTTATAATTAATTTATTTCCGTCTATCGACATATTACATCTTACAATCGAATCATCATTTAAACATTTTAGATTTATCTCTGATAAATCACCATCAATTTCATAATTAAAGGTTAATTTTATGTTTATATCAGTAGCTAATCCTATTTGTTTATTTGCAGGAGAGTAGTGAATGATTTTTAACTCCTCGGGTATAATTATTGGTGTAGTTGGCATATTTCTAAGAAATGGTAATCCATTATTTATTGATGGCGATATATCCCACACATTTATAAAATCGAATCCAACAAAACTTGACAATTTTATCATTTGTTCTGGAGTAAGATTTGTTCCGTAACTGCTTTGGTAGCGAGTTAAACAATAACAATTATTTATTGTATTGCTTGAAGTTATTGAATTACTTAAAAGATACGAAGCATATATCCCACCTAAACTGATATTTCGAGAAGAAAATGCTAACAATTCCCCCGTATTGTAACAATTACTTATAGAGGTTCTATTAGGGAAACCACATATTCCACCAGTATATGAGGAAGAGCCACTATTATAGCAAGATATATCACCTAAATTGTAGCAATCGCTTAGAGTTGCACCAACAGATTGACCACATATTCCACCACCCCAAACAGAAGTAGCACCCGAAGACTGTATATTTCCTGCATTATAACAATTTTTTATTGTTGACCCGTGAAAACCACATATTCCACCTGATGTGGAGGCATTATCAGAAGAAACAGAAACCACATCACCTGTGTTATAACAATTACTTATTTGAGGAGACGCAGTTCTTCCACATATGCCTCCATTAGTAGCTGATGAACTAGAAGAAGCATATATATATCCTGCATTATAACAATTACTTATAGATGCAGTCGTCGCCGAAGCAGAATAACCTAATATACCTCCTGAATAAACTGAAGAAGTAGAAAATATAGACAGTTTACCCATATTATAACAATTTAATATGCTAGAATTTGAAGAGGTAGTTGAACCAAAACCACCAACTAATCCTCCTACATATAGAGGTGAATCGGAAGAAACAGACACATCATTCATATTATAACAATTATTTATTGTAGTAGAAGCATAGTAAAATCCACATATGTTTCCTATGTATGAATTTTTAGATGTGACTATATTTATATAGCCTTTTTCCATACCAACATTTTTTATTGTTGCGTTAGAAACATACCCAAACAGTCCAATATATTCATAATTTCCATTCGTAATCACCAAATTCTCAATAATATGACCTTGCCCGTCGAAAATGCCAGTAAATCTATTTGCATTTGTTATATTGTCTCCGATTGGAATCCACTCACCGTTATTAATTGATGACAAGTCTATATCATTCATCAAAACATATGAACCCGACAAATTATTCCGAACGTTCCACAAATCTTGTGCTGTGTAAATCTCAATCGCATTAGAATCAGGTGGGTCTATTTCTAAAATGAATTTTACATTGTCATCAGTTCCCTCAGCATTAATTATTCTATGTGAAATCGTTAAACAAGATAGCATAAAAATCAATGCCAAAAATAATGCTGTTGTTCTTTTAAAAATACTTGTTTTTCCCATGCTGTTTTCCTCCAAAGTATGTTTTTTTTCCAAAAAAACTCAAAAGAGTTTGTTTTGTATTTTATTAAATAGTTACGACAAAAGAAATTTAATACTTATGAACCCAAAGTATAATCCACATATAGAAGCAAATAACACCATTAAATAATCATACCAATAGTTACTTCCAAAACTTTTACACTCATCCCAAAAATAGGAAATCATTTTAAACCAGTTTTTTAATAATAAAAATCCAAAAACAAACGGAGCCAATATACCAATTATAAGTAATGGGGCAAAATGTAAAGTTAATAAAAAAGCAGGCAACCCCAAACATAGTAAAAATACTAAAAAAACATATAACCCATTCGCAATAAATGAATATATATAAATATTAAAATTTTTCATCAATCACTTCCCGTCTATCGAAATAAATCAAGCGAATTTTTCGGAGCTATCAAAGAGTGTACTTTTTGA
>JGI994J12354_10000295_pt1 | contig 49076 bp, 49 predicted proteins | sample IntmicLarv3ML3BL_FD_12354 | JGI IMG/M metagenome (IMG submission 12354) | reverse complement strand
GTCAAATACACAACACCACCCCTGTCGCGACAGCGGCACTCGGACGGTTTCTCACGGCTGCTTTGCTTATGGGACAAACTTTAAAGGACGACGACGAGCTTCTTACTTTGAGAATAAAAAGCGAAGGTCCTCTCGGCGGAATGTTGGTTACTTCATCAAATAACGGTTTTGTTAAGGGCTATGTCATTAATCCCGAGGCTGATGTCCCGAACATTAATCCAACCAAACTTAATGTCGGCGGTTGTGTCGGCGAAGGTTCTTTGACCGTTATAAAGGACATGGGATTAAAAGAACCATATGTAGGGCAAATCCCGCTTGTTTCTGGTGAAATTGCCGAGGATATAGCAAACTATTTCGCCCAATCGGAGCAGATTCCGAGCGTTGTATCGCTCGGCGTTTTGGTCGACACCGACAGAACTGTCAAGCAATCGGGTGGATTTATAATTCAACTTCTGCCGTTCGCTTCCGACGAAATTATTACAAAGCTTGAGAAAAAAATAAACAGTTTAAAAAACATCACCCAAATGTTGGACAGCGGAATGACAGCCGAAGACATTTTACAAGAAGTTTTAGGCGATTTCGGTGTTCAAGTTACAGATGAAAAGCCGGTCTCTTTTAAGTGTGATTGTTCTCGTGAACGAGTTTTAAAGGTTTTGGCGAGCATGGGAAGAGAAGACCTGACAAAAATTTATGAGGAAGATAAACACGCAGAAATAGTTTGCCATTTCTGCTGTAAAAAATATGATTTCGGCGAAAAAGAAATCGAAAATTTATTAAGACAGGATGTGTAAGTTTATGAAAAGGAAAATTATTTGTCTTGTTTTATCTGTTGTTATGGCGGTTATGGCAGCAACACCTTGTTTTAACACTGTCGCGGCAGAATCCTCAAATTTTCAAGAGCTTAATGAATATCTTGAGCAATTTGTGTTTACGCCATTCCCGCTTGGTGATTACGACATAAAAGACATTGAAAAAAGCAAGGATGAACTTTTAGAATTTGCTGTATACCATGCGTTTTGTCTTGAATATACAAACGAAAATTATGTTTCGGCAGAAAAGGTCGATGATGTTTTATTAAAATTATTCGGTGTCAGTAATGTCGAGCATCGTTCCTTAAACACTCAACACGATATTCTTCTGACATATGAAAACAACAGGTACTATTACGATGTTATGGGAGATGGTACATATTTCCAGTTCTCTGAAGTAATTGAGTCTCACCAAAACACAAACGGCACAATTTCATTGAAAATTAAGATTACAAACTACGGAATGGGTTCGTATTTCGATGATTCAGAAGAACATATACCGGAAGAGATTTATTTTGTCAAAGCCGTGATTAAACCCTTCAACGATAACAGCAAAAACACTTACCAGCTTCTTTACTGGAAAAACAAAGTGGCGGATGATGACATAAAAGTATTTCTTGACGGCAACGAAATTATTTTTGACCAACCTCCGATAATCGAAATCGGACGCACTCTTGTTCCTGTCAGGGCAATAACCGAAGCAATGGGCGCGCTTGTCGACTGGAACGTCGAAACAAAGACCGTTACCGTTACAAGAGACGACATTAATGTTCAACTCGTAATAGGAAATTACGGAATTACCGTGAACGGTATTATGAAAGTGCTTGACGCAGAGGCAAAGATTGTCAACGGCAGAACGCTTATTCCGCTTCGCGGCTTAGCTGAGGCATTCAAAGCTACTGTCAATTGGGACAAAGACTTACGAACAATTACTATAACATCATAAAAATTAAGGAGGTTCATTATGGACTCAATGACTAATAAATCAAGCAAAGACGTCAACGATTATATCCGTTCTTTGGCAAGCATTTGCGAAAACGACGTGATCCCGTTGAATTTATACAGCGAACACATGGTAAACCGTGGGCTTCGCGACGCGAACGGAAATGGTGTTTTAACCGGTCTTACCTACATTTCAAACGTCACGGCGAAAAAAATTGTCGACGGCGTTGAAATGCCGATGGACGGCAAGCTTTATTATCGCGGCATTAATGTCAAAAACATCGTCGAAAGTTTTTTAATGGAAGACCGCTTCGGTTTTGAAGAAACAATTTATTTGCTTCTTTTCGGCAAGCTTCCGACTCAAACCGAGCTTGAAGATTTCACTCATTTGTTGCTTGGCTACTGCTCTCTGCCGTCTAAATTCACGCGTGACATAATAATGAAAGCTCCGAGCCGCGACATGATGAATGTCCTTGCCCGAAGTGTTCTCATGCTTTACTATTATGACGACAATCCCGACAGTTTAGCAATTCCCAACGTTTTGCGCCAGTGTCTTCAACTCATAGCGCAATTTCCATTGCTTGCAGTCTATGGCTATCACACGTTTAATCACTACGAACGGGATATGAGCCTTTATATTCATCCGCCAAACCCGAAATTGTCGTTGGCTGAGAACATTTTGCACATTCTCAGACCTGACCAAAAATATACGGCTCTTGAAGCACGCATTCTTGATTTGTCGCTCGTTCTTCACGCAGAACACGGCGGCGGAAATAACTCAACATTCACCACCCGTGTTGTATCTTCCTCGGGAACAGACACCTATTCGGCGATGGCCGCTGCTTTGGGAAGTCTTAAAGGTCCCAAGCACGGCGGCGCTAACATCAATGTAAAAAGAATGATTGACAATATTATAGAAAATGTCAGCAACTTAAACGACGAGGGTGAGCTTTCCGATTATTTATTAAAACTGCTTCGCAAAGAAGCATTTGACAAAAGCGGGCTTATTTACGGCATAGGTCATCCTGTATATTCACTTTCCGACCCGAGAGCACTCATGTTTGAGCGGTTCGTTCAAAAGCTGAGTGTTGAAAAAGGCAGAGAAGAAGATTATAAGCTCTATGCCGACATTGCAAAGCTTGCACCCGAATTAATCGCAAACGAACGAAAAATGTATAAGGGTGTTTCGGCAAACATTGACTTCTACAGCGGGTTTGTTTATGAAATGCTCGGGCTTCCGCAAGAGCTTTTCACTCCCATTTTCGCTATCTCCAGAATAGCGGGTTGGAGCGCACACAGAATTGAAGAGTTAGTTAATTCAAGCAAAATTATACGCCCTCAATATAAGAGCGTTTCGGAAGTAAGAGACTATGTTCCGATTGAAAATAGATTTTAATCTGTAAATGTTTGCGTAAAATATAACTTACCGTCGCCGTCTATAGCAACGCCGACACCCAAATGACCAAAATTAATATTCATTATGTTTTCTCTGTGTCCGGGCGAATTCATCCATCCGTTTACTACATCAGCCGATGCAGTATATCCTGAAGCGATGTTTTCGCCTGCAGCATAGTAATTCGCGCCGCTTTCGTCAAATGCCGTAAAGCAATCTCTTCCGTCGGGTCTCGTGTGCGAGAAGCTGATCTTCGTCTCCCCTGCCCTGACTGTCGCCGCTTTATTAAGCTCTGACGACGACAAAAAATCGGGCAACCCATTATCTCTTCTCTCAACATTTGTAAGCCGCAACACTTCTTCAGCCAATTCATCTATATCAACTATAGTTATTTCAACCGAATCCGTTACGCCGTTCGCGGCAGTCGCAACGATCGTGGATTTTCCATCTAAATGGTCGGAAATGCTTACATTATAAGATTTATCAGTCGCATCCTCTGGATAGATTTCAACATCATATTCGCAAACTTCACCCACAAGATATGTTCTGTAAGTTCTTTTCGGAACAATCAATACTTTCTCGACAGGCACTGTTACTATAATCTTGCATGACAGTCTGATTTCGCCGACCGTGCATATTATTTCTGCGACACCCTCTCCAACCGCTTGAATCTCGCCGTCATAGCCAACTATATGAACCACCTCATTGTTGCTTGATTCATATAATACTCTTTGAGTTGTGTTCGCCGGATAGACTTGAAAATTCACTTTGGAAATTTCATAACGTCCTAAAGCCATTTCACTTTCAATCAATTCTGCCGATTCTGCGGGAATGCTCGGCGGAATCGTTTCTTTCACAACAATTATTTCCGTTTGGGGTTCAGGTTCTCTTGTCTGTTTTTTTGCTTCAACCGCTATCGGTTTTTCGGTAGCTTTTCGGGTAGGCTCTTCAGTTGGTTCCTCGGTTGGTTCTTTTGTCGGCTCGGCTGAAGGCTCCTGCGACGGCGGCAAAGTCGGTTCGAGTGAAGGCATGGATGACGGCGATTCTGTTTCACTTAAAATTATTGCCATGATTTTTTCCGTTTCCGACATCAAATCGGTGCTGAAACAGCTCGATGACATCATTGTTGCCGCCAAAACTGCCAGAATAATCAAAACATTTTTTTTGTTAATCATACATATCAACCGCCGCAGATAATGCGCCGAACCTCTTTTCATAAATTTCATTCAATAAATAATCAATCGCTCTCAAGGATTTTTTCGCCGCTTCAACAGTAACAAGCCCTTCTTCAAGCGCATCGGCAATTTCGCCGATGTCTGCGACCTTAACAAACCCGTCGGGATAAATTATCACATCAAGAAGCAAATCGTGAAACACATAACCGTCAGTTGTTTCTTCGGTGTCTATAATGTCGCAATAATAATAAACAAATTTGTTATTCGCATCAAAAACTTTGCTAATTTTTATTCCCTTTTTTAAATGATAGCAAGAAGCACCGCGAGCTATGTCGGCTCTCGGCTTTATCGTTTTCCATTTGGTAATCAAAATTTCGGAGGAAGCTTCCAAAATCTCGTCCTTGTCAAGGCACACGATTTCATTTGGTATATATCTTTTCCTGTATAGTTTGATAATACTACCTCCCGCTTATCTTTATTATATCCTCGTCATATGACGGTTCTATCGTGTTTTCCGGCGGAATAACTAAAAACTCATTTGGATTCCACTCGCTCTCGTTTCCGTTGAGAAGTCTGAAAACAAGGCTGTTGTCACCTTCAAGCTCTTCAAACTCCCAGTTTTTTTCGTTTGCCATTCGTTTCGCTTCTTCCCTGTCGTTTTCAACCATTCCGAAACCCATGTTTATGTATGTCATTTTTTTATAATGCGGTGTCATATCTCCGATCATTTCTTCCAAATATTCTGCGTTTTCTTCGCCGTAAAGCTCTATAAGCTTTTGTCTGTCCATTCCGTATCCCATTTGATTTAAAATCGTTCCCTCTGAAGCGTCAGTATTTCTTTCGCGTTCGAGCCAGCCCGAGGTTTTAAAATAACTGCCTGGGTTTTCGTCAAAATATTTCCTGTATTTTTCCTTTGATCCTAGAAACAGAGAAATGCAATCGTGTGCTTTTGGAACGACAATGGTTGTGTGCGAATGAAGTCCTCTGATTCCGTTATTGCAAAGACCATAGCCAAGCAAAATCGCCTCATATTTATTCGGTTCAACCGCATCAAGCTCGGCTTGCAGCTTTGCAACCATTTTTTCTTCACCCAAATCATGCAGCCCTCTGAAAACAAAATCCACATCTATAATATTCTTGCAATTAACGGCGGCGGCGCATATTTCGCGAAACAACACCTCGCACGCAATAAGCTTATAATATTTTTTTTGCATTCCGTACCGCTCCTTATCATTTTCGTCTATATATGCTAAGTTTAAATTAGCCCTAACAAAATGTCAATAATTATAAAATTTTCTTGTACTTATGCTGTAATTATGATAGGATATATTGAAAATATTTCATTTGGCGGTGCGCTATGGAACTGTGGGATGTCTACAACAAAGACCGCTCTAAAACCGGCAAAAAAATTGAGCGAGGCAGGCGGCTTAGCGAGGGTGAATTTCACCTCGTCGTTTATGTCTGCGTTTTTAATTCTTACAATCAAATGCTCATTCAACAGCGGCAGCCGTTTAAAGACGGTTTCCCGAATATGTGGGATTTTACCGCCGGCGGAAGTGCTGTTTCGGGTGATTCAAGCAATTCCGCCGCTTCAAGAGAGCTTTTTGAAGAAATCGGTTTAAAAATAGATTTTGAAGGAATAGTTCCTCATTTTACCATAAATTGCAAAGACGCTATTGCCGATTTTTATTTAGTTAATAAAGACACAGAAATCGACACTTTGAAATTGCAATATGAAGAGGTTCAAGCCGTTAAATGGGCATCACAAAAAGAAATCCTTGACATGATCGACAGCAGGGAATTTATTCCTCATCATAAAAGTTTAGTTGATTTATGTTTTGATATGCGCGAAAGTTACGGCACTCGCCAAAAATGTGCTGAAAATTATTTTGAAAAGGGGAATTTAGAATGAAAAACACATATGAACAGGCTCAAAGCGTGATAATGAACACCTACAACCGTTTCCCGCTCGTTTTTGAAAGCGGCGACGGAATGTATATAACCGATGAAAACGGCAAAACCTACCTTGATTTTGTTGCAGGAATAGCCGTTAATTCGCTCGGTCATGCCAACAAGAAGCTTGCTAACGCTATATCAGAGCAAGCAAATACACTCATTCACTGCTCGAATCTTTATTGGACTAAGCCGCAAATTTCTTTCGCTCAAAAGATTATCTCAAATAGCAGCTTCAGCAAAATTTTCTTTTGCAACAGCGGCGCGGAAGCAAACGAAGCCGCGATAAAAATTTCGCGGAAATACGGAGGCGCAAAAGGAAAATTTGAAATTGTGACGTTAAAAAACTCGTTCCACGGACGGACGATGGGCGCAGTCACCGCAACAGGACAGGAAAAATATCACAAGGGCTTTGCGCCCATGCTCTCAGGAATAAAATACGCGCTTCTTAACGATTTTGAATCGTTGAAGCAGACCGTCACAGATAAAACCTGTGCCGTTTTTATCGAACCGATTCAAGCCGAGGGTGGAATACATCCTTGTGATTTTGAGTATTTGAAGCAGGTTCGCAACCTTTGCGATGAAATGGATATGCTTCTTGTTTATGACGAGGTTCAATGCGGGTTAGGAAGAACCGGCAAGCTTTTTGCTTCTCAATATTTTGGTGTCGAACCCGATGTTGTTTCTATTGCCAAGGGAATCGCGGGCGGTTTCCCAATGGGTGCAATGCTTGTAAACGAAAGAGCCGATGTTTTCGCACCCGGCGAACACGCTTCCACTTTCGGCGGAAGCCCCTTGGCTTGTGCCGCCGCAAGTGTTGTAATCGACGAATTGACCTCCTCATTATGCGCAAACGCCGAGAATCAAGGGCATTATTTGACTTCAAAGCTCAATGCGCTTAAAGAAAAATTCGACATAATAATCGACGTCAGAGGCGTGGGGCTTATTCAGGGAATCGAACTGAGCGTTCTTGTTTCGCCGATTATAAGCAAATGTATAGAAAACGGGCTTCTTTTGGTTTCAGCAGGAACAAACGTCATTAGATTCGTTCCTGCGCTTATAGTTACCGAGGAAGATATTGACAAGATGATTGACATTTTGGAGGAATCTCTTGCGACTTTTTCAAATTAACAAATCAAATGTTATCATTTCGGCGGCGTTCTCTCTTGTTTCCGCAAGCTTATGCCTGTGGAAATTCGGACTCGGTTTAAACGCCGCCGTGTGTTTTTTAATATTTTTTGTTTTAATGTTAATATCAATTATCGACATTAAACACAGAATAATTCCCGACAGACTTCTCGTCGTTCTTGCCGTATTTTCAATTATATGGGCGTTTTTGTGCCGTGATGTCGTAATAATCCACCGACTAATCGGAATTTTTATTTTAAGTGTTCCTATGCTTGCTCTTACGCTTTTCATAACCGATGCTTTCGGCGGCGGCGACATCAAATTGATTGCTGTTTGTGGTTTTCTTCTCGGTTTTAAACTGTCTCTTTTGACTGGTTTTGTTGCGATTATTCTCGGCGGTTTTCACGGATTTTTCTCAAAATATATTAAAAAAAATAAAGACGCTCACATTTCATTCGGTCAATATATTTGCTTCGGCGCATTTGTTTCCGTTCTTTTCGGTGATTTGATAATATGGTGGTATTTTAATGTTATATGATTTTCTAAGCAATTACACAAAATCGAATGTCTACCCGTTTCATATGCCGGGACACAAGCGAAACAGAGCCTTTCTTCCCGATGATTTGCCTCGCTTTGACATAACGGAAATTCCCGGTTCGGATAATCTTCGCTCCCCAAGCGGAATTTTATCCGATTTTCGGAGTTTCATTTCCGAAACATTCAAAGCTGACGAAAGTTTTTTGCTCTTGAACGGTTCAACCGCGGGCGTTCTTGCATCGATTATTTACGCTTCCCATATTCAAAAAAACAATAATGAAATTATTTTACACCGCCAATCCCATGTTTCGGCATATAATGGTGTTCTTTTAGCAAATATGCACCCTGTTTTTATTGACGCAGAGCCTACCGATTATGGTTTTTTCGGAAGTATTTCCCCCGAAAATATTAAAACCGCACTTAAAAATCACCCTAATGCCGCTGCTGTTTTCATAACAAGCCCGACCTATGAAGGAATCACATCGGATATTGACAAAATTGTAAATTTGGCGCATAATGAAGGTAAGATAGTTATTGTGGATGAAGCACACGGCTCTCATTTCTCGTTTTCGGATTATTTCCCCGAAAGCGCGGTTTTTTGCGGTGCTGACATAGTAATTCACGGCTTGCATAAAACCCTGCCTGTTATGGGTCAAGTTTCCGCCGTGCATATTAACTCTTCGTCAATAGACCTTGACCAATTCGGCAGAATCGTTTCGGCTTTGCAAACGAGCAGCCCTTCTTACACGCTTATGGCGCAGGCTGATTTCAGTTTGAGAAGGCTTTCCTCCGAGCCGTTTTGGTTTGAAAATTATGTGGAAATGCTTAATGTTTTAAGGAAAGATTTGTCTGAGCTTAAAAGGATTAAATTGCTCGATAAACAAAGTGGAATGTTTGATATAGACAAGTCAAAGTTAGTTTTCACTCTTGAAAACTTGCCTATTGTCGGCAAAGAGTTTGAAGAATTATTGCGCGAGAAATATTCTGTTCAAGTGGAAATGAGCGGCTACAATCACATTATTGCGCTCACCTCACCTGCCGACACAAAAGAGGGTTTTAATCGGTTTATTGACGCTTTAAACGAAATTGATTCTGATAATCGTTTAAATTTTTCGCAAAAATTTGAAATGAGGCACAATGATAAAGGATATAGCGTCACCTACCCTCCGGGTGTCCCGATATGTATAAACGGAGATTTTACAAACTATAATTTCTTATAAAGGCAGGAATTTTAATATGTTAAACATTTTCAAAAACCTCTCATTGATTGATTATGCCTTGGCGTTTATCGCGGCGGCTTTGATTATGCAGTTTATAAAAAAAATTACAAAAACACGTGAAAACGTTAAGAAACGTCCTGTCATGCTCTTGTTTCCTCCAATCGATTTTGCGGTGATTTTGCGTCGATGCCACAAGATGTTTCCTAATGAAAGTTTAAACATCAACGGCACAAATTTCTATCGCGGCATGAATGTTCGCGTCACTACAAACGAAAACAAAATTTTTGAAGGACAGCTGATCGGTCACAACAACGACAACATCTATTGTGTTCTTACAAAAACAGCTATTGCGACCGACGATTTGGGAAACGTCGCAGATATGGCGGAAATTACTGAACTCGGAGGACTGTAAATGTGTGGTTTTTGTGGCTTTACAGGTTTGGTTACAAACACTGATGCCGAAAAAATAATAGAAAACATGATGAAAACAATAGTCCATCGCGGTCCTGACAGCGAGGGGCGTTATATTGACGAATTTGGTCGTTTTAACTGCGGTTTCAGGCGGCTTTCTTTCATTGACCTTACAGAAGGACATCAACCGATTTTTAATGAAGATCGTTCGATTCTCGTTTTCATGAACGGTGAAATTTATAATTACAAAACTCTCAGAGCCGAGCTTGAGAAGGATGGTCATGTTTTTTCGACCAATTCTGACACTGAAACGCTTGTTCATTTGTATGAAAAATACGGCGAGGAAATGACTTCGCACCTCAGGGGAATGTTTGCATTCGTTATTTTCAACAAAACCACGGGCGAGTTTTTTGGTGCACGTGATTTCTTCGGAATAAAACCTTTTTATTATTCAAAAATCGGTGATAATTTGCTTTTCGGCTCAGAAATTAAGAGCTTTTTGCCATTTCCCGGCTTCGTTAAAGAAGTCAACGGAAAAGCGTTGGCTCATTATCTTTCATTTCAATATTCTGTCCTTGACGAGACGTTTTTCAAGGGTGTATATAAACTTGCTCCGGGGCATAGTCTTTCTTATAAGGACGGCGCTTTAACCGTTAAGCGCTATTGCGAGCATTCGTTTTTACCTGTTGAAAATGCCGTCATTGAGAATGTTGTCGATGAAATAGATTCTGTTGTAACGGAGTCTGTTGAAGCACATCAAATAAGCGATGTCGAGGTTGGTTCGTTTCTTTCGAGCGGTGTTGATTCCAGTTTCGTCGCGGCTACTGCTGGCAAAGTTAAGACCTTTACTGTTGGATTTGATTATGATAAATATAATGAAATAAGCTATGCTAAAGATTTATCTGCCCGTTTGAATGTTGAAAATTACAGCAAAACAATCACAACCGATGAATATTGGGACGTCTTGCCGACGATTCAATATCACATGGACGAACCGCTTGCCGATCCGTCTGCCGTTGCGCTTTATTTCGTTTCTCAAACGGCAAGCAAGCACGTAAAAGCCGCATTGAGCGGCGAAGGTGCCGACGAGTTTTTCGGTGGCTATAACATTTATAAAGAACCTCTTGATTTAAAAAAGCTTACAGATTTGCCGATGTTTTTAAGAAAAGCTCTCGGTTTTCTTGCTTTTCTTTTTCCTTTCAGAATCAAGGGGAAAAGCTTTTTCATCAGGGGAAGCAAAAATATAGAACGGCGTTTTATAGGAAACGCCAACATTTTTTCAAAAAAGGAGCGTGACGCCATTCTAAAAAACAACACAGACGAACTGTCACCGGAGCATTTAACGAAGAAATTTTTCGATGAGGCTGTCGGTTGCGACGATATTACGAAAATGCAATATTTAGACATAAACATGTGGATGCCGGGCGACATTTTGTTGAAAGCCGACAAAATGAGCATGGCTCATTCGTTGGAGGTTCGCGTACCTTTCCTGGACAAGGAAGTTTTTAACGTCGCAAGAAAAATTCCAACAAAATTCAGAACTAATAAAATGGCGACTAAATTCGCCTTTAGGCTCGCGGCGCTAAGACATTTACCCGAATTGACCGCTAATAAAAAGAAACTCGGTTTTCCTGTTCCGATTAGAATTTGGCTCAGGGAAGAAAAATATTACAATCGCGTGAAAGATGCGTTTAATTCAGAATCTGCTGCGAAATTCTTTAACTGCGAAAATTTGACGAAACTGCTTGACCGTCACAAAAAAGGACGCGGCGATTTCAGCCGCAAAATTTGGACGGTTTATACGTTTTTGATTTGGTATGATAAATTCTGGGGGTAGAATTATCTTGAAAACTTTAGTATGTATTACGCCGCAGGGCAACAGCCGGCGGCTTATAGACAAAGGCTTTGAAGCCGTGGCGTCAAACGGCGGCGAGCTTCACATCCTTTACGTTCAAAAAGGAACAGACATTTTTGCTTGGGACAACACACCCGAATTATTACAAAAGCTTTTCGATTACGCTTCTGAAAAAAGCGGAATAATTCATGCAATTTGCGCCAAAGATGTTTCTTCTGCAATCAAAGATTTTATCGAAAATGAAGTAATAACACACATTGTTTTAGGTGCTCCGCCAAAGGATGCGGCAATCACGCCTGAAAATGTTATTCAAAAAATTATTGAATCAACGCCTCAAGTAGACGTTATTATTTTGGAAAGAGAAGGAGAAAAAATCAAATGACACTTTACGAAAGCTGGGTTTCAAAGGCATATGACCAAAAAGGCAACACAATTAAAAAAACATGGGATTTATACATGCCTTTAGAACAAAAAATTTACGAAAACATGCTTAAAACCAAAGTCTCCTCAATTAAAGGAACGGTTCTTGAGCTGTCAGAAAAATATAATATGCCGATTGAGTTTATCTGTGGTTTTATTGACGGAATTAAAGACGCATTAAAAAAAGATATTGAAGTTAAAGATCTTGAGGAAACAACAAAGATTAATGCAGAAGTCGATTTCAAAATGCTCTACACGAAAATGGTTGAATATAAAGCAGAACATTTATATTCCTTGCCCGAATGGGATAATATTTTCGATGAACAAACACGTAAGGATATGTACACCGAACAAAAAAAATCGGGTACTATAGTCAGAGAAACCGAAAAAATCGGCAGAAACGACCCGTGTCCCTGCAATAGTGGCAAGAAATATAAAAAATGCTGCGGAATGGCTATATGACTACCGTTGTAAAAAAAACCGACGATGCTGTTATTTTGCAGGCTGCCGAGTTTATTAAAAGCGGTGGAATTGTTGCGTTTCCGACCGAAACTGTTTACGGTTTGGGTGCTGATGCCCTAAACCCTTCCGCTGTCAAAAAAATTTTTAAAGCTAAAGGTCGCCCTTCCGACAATCCTCTAATTGTACATATTGAGAAAAAAGATGATGTTTACGACTTGGCGCAAAACATTTCCAAAGCAGCAGAAAATCTTATAGCAGTGTTTTGGCCGGGTCCTCTTACGCTTGTTTTTGAAAAGAAAGAAATCGTTCCTTTTGAGACAAGCGGCGGACTTAATACTGTCGCAATCAGGCTTCCTTCAAACGAAACCGCTCGGCTTTTGTGCAAACACTCGGGTGTTCCGATTGCTGCACCAAGCGCGAACACAAGCGGCAAGCCAAGCCCCACCAAGGCGGCGCACGTCATTGACGACCTTATGGGAAAAATCGACATGATTATTGACGGTGGCGACAGCGTTTTCGGGCTTGAATCAACAATTGTCGATGTTTCTGAAGATCGCCCTGCCCTGCTTCGCCCCGGTTCGATAACAATTGAAATGTTGAGAGAATATGTTGATTTGGAAATTGGCGAAAATCTTTCTCCCGACGCCGCTCCTAAAGCTCCGGGAATGAAATATAAGCACTACGCGCCGAAAGCCGAACTTACTGTTTTGCTTGGCAATCGGGAAAATATTGCATTGGAAATAGAAACACTTATTAAACACTCAAATAAAAAAATCGGATTATTGCTCACTAAGCAAACAGCGGAATTAATTGATGCTCCAAATTGCACGGTTCTTGTTTCCGGCGACATTAAAAAGCCTGAAACTGTCGCTTTTAATCTATATAACCGTTTGCGACAATTTGATGAAATAGGTGTTGATGTTGTTTACACCGAGGGTTTTGGTGACAATGATGTTTGGTTTTCAATTATGAATCGATTGGAAAAAGCCGCAGGATATAAAATTATCAATGTTTGAATTTTTTAATGAAAGGGAAATTAACCTTGCCGAAAATATTATTCGTCTGCTCAGGCAATACTTGTCGAAGCCCGATGGCGGAAGCATTGGCTTCGCATTTTCACACCGATAAAAATTACGTTTTCTTGTCCCGCGGTGTCTCTGTTTTCTCTTCATCAAGCGCTGAAAAAAATGCCGTTGACGCTTTACGCAATCTTTATGATATAAATTTATTAAACCACAGGGCAACACAAATTTCGGAGGTTGATGTTCATTCTGCCGATGTTATCGCCGTTATGACAGCTTCACACAAGGCATATCTCGAAGATGCCTTTCCGACAATAAAAAATAAAATCAAATTTCTGACCGAATTTTCCGATGACGACGGCTTCGACATTCCCGATCCGTTCGGCGGCGATTTGGATTGTTATATGCAGTGCGCGAAAAGAATAAAGGAGTGTGTTGAGAAAATGAAATCCCCCGAAAAAAGCCTGATTGCAATCGGTTGTGACCAAGGCGGTTTCGCTCTTATGCAGTCGGTCAGAGCTTATTTAAATAAAGAAAATATCGATTATACCGATTTCGGCTCTATGACGGAAGAATCCATCGATTACCCGATAATCGCCGAGAACGTCACTTCCGCTGTTTTGTCAGGCGAATGTTCAAAAGGGATTTTGATTTGCGGAACGGGAATAGGCGTTTCAATCGCCGCAAACCGCAACAAAGGCATTCGCGCAGCTCTATGCCACGATGTGTTCAGCGCCAAGGCAACGCGTTTGCATAACGATGCCAACATTCTTGCGATGGGTGGGCGTGTTATCGGTCCGGGACTCGCCGAGGAAATAATCAACGCTTTTCTAACCACTGATTTCAGCGGAGAGGATCGCCACACTAATAGAGTCAAAATGCTTGGATAATAATTTTATCGTTTTTCGATAATTATTTATTGACATTTAAATTGTTCCGTGCTAAACTACTTCCAAAAGAAAGAAATGGAGGTAGTTTTTTATGTACAAGGACAGTTTCGTTCACAATTTAACAAAAATTCTAATCGACATCATGTTTTTCGGCGGGATTTTATGCTTAATTCTCATTCCTTTCGCCACCCCAAAAATCATGGAGTTTTTGCATTACGGCAACAACTTAACGATTCAATACTCTATTATCCTAATGGCTTCGGGTGCAGCGGCGCTCTATATCCTTTGGCAACTGAAAGCGATGTTTAAAACGCTTGTTAAGGGACATCCTTTTATTCAAAAAAACGTCAGTTGTCTCAGAAAATGCTCAGTTGCGAGCGTTATCATTTCAATAATTTATCTGGCAAAAAGCTTTTGGATTTTAACAATGTCGTCGGCAATAATCGCAATAATTTTCGCGCTTTTGGGTTTGTTTTGCTTAACCTTGAAAGATTTATTCAAACAATCAATAGCCTATAAAGAAGAAAACGATTGGACGGTGTAAATCATGGCTATTATCGTGAATTTAGATGTAATGATGGCAAAACGAAAAATCGGGTTGATGGAGCTTTCAGAAAAAATCGACCTTACACCTGCGAATTTGTCGATATTGAAAACCGGCAAGGCAAAAGCGGTTAGGTTTTCAACATTGGAAACTATCTGCGATGAATTGAACTGTCAACCCGGCGATATTTTAGAATATAGAAAGGATGGGAGCAATGAATAAACGAGCTGTTATCGAAGGATTTTTGCTGGCGTTGGTTCTTATAATATTGAACAAGGTTTTCTATATAAACATCAACAACATCAATTTTTTTGTAATCGTCATTTCCTACGCGTTGGTTAATTTATTGTTTTTAACTAAAAACAATTTGAATGATTTTTTAATTACTGGTTGCACCGGATTGGGCGTGCTAATAGTGATTGATTTGATTTTTTCTCATGTTTTTGCGAGATTTTTATATAGTCACATAATTGAAAATTATTCCGTTTTAAACTCCGTCATGCTCTATTTCTTCGGCTTCATCGGCTCAATTATCGGCACCGGAATCGCCGTTACCTTAACTGCAACAGGTGTCGGTTTAAAAATAAAGACAAAAATATTTTCTCAATCGGAGGTTTTTATGGAAAAGAAATTAAAGTTGAAGCTATTGGGTTATTTGCTGCTTTCGGCTGTCGGCTTTTCATATTTTGTTTTGCCCCAGCGCGCAGGAATAAGCGTTCCTGTTTTCGTAATTCTTCAAGCGGTTTGTCTCTACCTCACCGCACCCAAAAAGAAACCTCTGTTAATGCTCATTCCGGTTTTCATTCTTTCTCTCAATTCTTTCACAAGCGGAAATGAAATGTGGCGAGTGCCGAATTTGATTGTTTCCGCCTTGTTGTACAGCATAACTGCGCTTATGATGAGCGGACGTTTTCGGATTAAAAACTCTTCGGCTTGGTTTCTCGGTGATGTTTTCAAAAACCTTGCCGCACCTCTTAGCCATTTTGAATTGCCGGTTAAATGGTGTGCCGAAACCAACAAGGAACATACACAAACAGCAAAACGTGTGTTTATCGGCATAGCGATTTCCATACCTTGCTTGATTTTTCTGCTTATTATGCTCTCTTCTGCCGATGAAATTTTTTCACAAAACGTGACAGACTTTTTCGACAGCATCACGGCACTTTTCAACTTCAGTGCGGTTCTTAAAATAATAATCGGTTTTTTTATCGGATTTTATTTGTTTGGTTTGATTTATTCGACTTATGTTCCGAAAGAGGAAAAAATTCGCGAAACGAAAATAATAAAAGGTGATTTGATTGTTCTCAACATTCTGCTTGTTTCAATTTTGGCGATTTATACGATATTTGTCATAATTCAATTCAAATATTTATTTGCAAACAGCAACAATCTTCCTTATGGACTAACGCACACATATTACGCCAGACGAGGTTTCTTCGAGTTGTTATTCCTGACAGGACTTAATATTTTTCTTATTCTCATCACTTCCCGTCTCACAAGAAATCATGTCGGAAAATGGTTCGTTTTCACAAAGTCGCTTTGCTGTTACTTGTGCGCCGTCACAATAATTCTGCTCATTTCATCGTTCTATCGTATGTATTTATATAATGCCGACGACGGCCTTACCCGTTTAAGATTTTTAGTGTTCGGGTTCCTCATTTTTGAGGCGGTTGGTTTGATTTTTACATTTTTCTATATTTTAAAGCCCAAATTCAATATAATCTCCGTTTATTCAATAATCGCTCTGACATATTATTTGTTTCTCAATGTCTATCCGATGGATCACACAATCGCCAAAAGCCAAGTTGACAGATATTTCGACAATGGCAAAGCGGGAATAGAATATGCCCTTACTTTGTCACCCGATGCGGCTCCGCAAATTGCAAGATTGCTTGACAGCGACGATCTTAAAACTGCTTCCGGCGCTCATTACTATTTTGTTAAAAACAACATATGTTTGAACGACACCGAAAAACGCTGGCATCGTTGGAATTTGTCGATTGACAGGTTTAATGAATTAATTCCGAAATGATAACTTTAAATCGTCATTCCTTCCGATTCATCAAGCGTCATTCCGCCTAACCGCCCTGCCCTGAACTCATCAATCAGCATGACCGCCGCGCGAGTGAAGTCTATTTGACCACCTTTTATAAGGCAACCCCTTACACGCCCGATTTTTTCAAGCAAAACGGCACCTTCTTCATTATCCGCTTCGATATTATATCTTGCTTGCAGGCTCTTCGGATAAAACTCTGCAATAAATTCCGCAAGCTTGCAGGCAAGACTTATTATATCAATGATTTCGTCCTTTATTCCACCTGTAAACGCTATGTTTAACCCGACTTTCGGGTCGTCGAATTTGTGCCACAAAACACCAGGGGTGTCCATTATTTCAAAATCGTTTCTGACTTTAATCCATTGCTTGTTTCTCGTAACGCCCGCGCGGTCTTCAACCTTTGCGACGGTTTTGTTTGCGTATTTATTAATTAATGTCGATTTACCTACGTTCGGAATTCCCGCAACCATCGCCCTAATCGTCACCAATCGCCTTCCTCTTGCTTTCTGCGCGTCGATTTTTTCTTTCATCAAAGCTCGTGCGGTTTTCTCTATTTCAGCTAAACCAACGCCCGAAGCACAATCTGCCGCAAGTGCTGTATATCCCGCCGCTTCATAAATTCGCATCCATTCCTTTGATTTATTTTTGTCTGCCAAATCCCATTTATTAAATACGATTATTCTTTTCTTGTCTTTCGTCATTTCACCCAAGTCAGGATTTTTGCTACTGAACGGTATTCTCGCGTCGATCAACTCTATTACGACATCAACAAGCGAAAGGCTTTCTCTAATCAACCTTTTAGTCTTCGCCATATGCCCCGGATACCATTGAATTTCCATATAAATCAATCCTTTTGAAATTTTCTTATATTTATTATAACAAAATTTAGCAAAAGTATAAAGTAATTTACAAATTTTTCCGAATATAAATTCAGATGGTAAAAAATAATATAGATATATAAGCAATATATGAGGAAAAATATTTTCAAAAGGGGATGTATTTAAATGGCACGGCTTTATTTGGAGAACTATGAGCTTTATGACAAGTATGAAATGTATGAAGATGTCGGTTTTAACGATGATTTTGACGACGACGACTTCGATGACATTCTCGGCGATGACTTCGACATTGAATTTGACGACGATTCTGATGGCGACTTCGGTTTTGACGATGACGATTTCGACGATGACGAGGATGATGAAGATGACTATTTAGACATTGATGATGAAAACAACGAAGCCGATTATTTAGGTGACGAGTTCGATGACGACGAAAACTTCAATGATGACGATGACGACAATGATGATGTCATCGACGAAGTTGATGATTTGGACGGCTTTTCTATTTTAGATATTGACGATGATTTTGACATCGGCAACGATTTAGATGATAACGACAACGATTTTAGCTTTTGATTGACCTCCTGCGAAATTACATTCTCAAAATTTCGCAGGAGGTTTTTCATTTTTTACTTTTTTATCAAAGCAATCGTGTCTCTCGCAATTACAAGCTCTTCATTCGTCGGTATTACAAGCGTTCTAACCCTTGATTTTTCAGAAGAAACATCAATTTCTTTTCCTCTGCAATTATTCTTTGCACTATCAATTTCAAGACCGAGATATGTTAAATAATCGCAAATTTCCTCGCGTTGCCCCGGGGCATTTTCGCCTATTCCTGCTGTAAAGACCACCGCATCAACACCATTCATTGCCGCAGCATATTCGCCGATATATTTAGCCACTCTATATGAGAAAATGTCAAGCGCAAGCCGCGCGTTTTCAACGCCTTCCCCAACAGCTTTCTCAATGTCACGAAAGTCACTTTTGCCTATTCCCGCCAAGCCGAGCACTCCTGATTCTTTATTAAGAAGCGAGCTGATTTCCTTGCTCGACAAGTTTTCTTTTTCCATAAGATAAAGCACAGCAGCAGGATCAATATTTCCGCTTCTTGTTCCCATTACAAGACCCTCGAGCGGTGTAAATCCCATGCTTGTGTCAACAGATTCGCCGTTTCTAACCGCGCAAATGCTTGCGCCGTTTCCCAAATGGCAGGTTATTATTTTCAAATCTTCAATAGGTTTGCCCAACATTGCCGCTGCTCTTGCCGAAACATAGCGATGGCTTGTGCCGTGAAATCCATATTTTCTGATTTTATATTTTTTGTAATGAACGTAAGGTATTGCGTAAAGGAATGCTTTCTTCGGCATTGTGTGGTGGAATGCCGTGTCGAACACTGCTATTTGCGGCACGTTCGGCATAAGCTTTTCACAGGCTGTGATGCCCGTCAGGTTCGGGGGGTTGTGAAGCGGGGCAAGCTCTGAGCATGAGTCGATTGCCTTCTTGATCTTTTCGTCGATAACGACCGATTCATAAAGATCTTCTCCGCCGTGAACGACACGATGCCCAACCGCTGAAATTTCTGACATATCCTTGATAACCCCAAAATCTTTGTTTATAAGGTTATTCATAACAATTTTAATCGCATCCGCGTGATCGTTCATCACGATTTCAGCCTTAATTTCGTTTTCGCCCGCTTCGTGTTTATTAAACGAGCCTTCCATACCAATTTTTTCGCAAATCCCTTTTGCTAAAACAGATTCGTCTGTCATATCAAAAAGCTGATATTTTAACGATGAACTTCCGCAGTTAAGTACAAGAATTTTCATGATTTTTTTCCTTTCATTTCATTATATTATTTATTGCGCCTGAACGGCAGTAATAGCGACAACGCCGACAATATCTTCTGCCTTACAGCCGCGCGACAAATCGTTCACAGGTTTTGCTATTCCCTGTGTAATCGGTCCATAAGCCTCTGCTTTAGCAAGACGCTCAACAATTTTATAGCTGATGTTTCCTGTGTCTAAATCGGGGAAAACAAGCACATTTGCTTTTCCCGCGACTGTGCTTCCCGGCGCTTTCGATGCACCGATTTCGGGAACAATCGCAGCGTCAAGCTGAAATTCGCCGTCCAACTTTAAATTCGGACTTTGCTCTTTAGCGATTTTTGTTGCTTCTACGACTTTATCAACATCGGCATGCTTAGCACTTCCCTTGGTCGAATGCGACAACATAGCAACAACAGGTTCCGCCTGAACAAGTTGTTCAAACGATTTCGCCGAGCTTTGTGCAATTGCCGCAAGCTCTTCCGTGTTCGGGTTCTGGTTCAACCCGCTGTCGGCGAACAGGAAAATTCCTTCGTGACCATATTCGCAATTCGGGACACACATTATGAAAAACGCCGAAACAAGGCGTGTTCCCGGCGCTGTTTTTAATATTTGAAGAGCAGCTCTCAAAACATCGCTTGTCGAATTTACGGCACCGGCAACCATTCCGTCTGCCACACCTTCTTTAACAAGCATATTTCCGAAATAGAGAGAACACGGGTCGTCAACAAGAAGTTTTCTTGCCTCCTCCTCCGTCATCCCTTTCGATTTTCTCAATTCGGCTAACTTCGTAACAAATTCGTCAATTCTGTCGAAAGTCTTTGCGTCTATTATTGTCGCTGCGCTCAAATCAAGCGTTTCTTCGCTCTCGGCGCATTTTTTCAAAATAACGTCTTTGTTACCGAGCAAAATGATGTCGGCGATTCCTTCTTCAAGCACCATGCTTGCGGCTTTCAACGTGCGAATATCGCCCGTTTCCGGCAAAACGATCGTCTTTTTGTCGTTTTTGGCTCGGGTTTTGATTGTCTGTAAAAAATTCAATGTTTTTCCTCCTATGTTTTGTCTTGTTTTTATTATAACATTCCTAATAGTAAAACCGCAATACTATTTATAACCCGGAAGTGGACATTAGCGTGCAAATAGGAAATCCACAAATCCGAACGGTGGAGTTTTAGAAGGATTAGTTTGTCGATACTTAAATTTTGCTGATCCAAAACGATTGTATTCTTCCACGAATAATTAAATATTCACAAAAATACGGACCATCAAAGGCAGCGATTCATTACAAAACAAACAGAATGTATATTTACCGTTGGACAAAACGCTATGATAGAACATTGGAATCGCTAATGGACAAGTAAGCCATCCTAATCAGTGATATGCGGCGGCGAAACAAACATGCCAAGCTTATAGTGTTCTGGCAAACAGGGTATAAGCGCTCCATCATGGGACTGTACAGGGTTCTTAGCCGAACGGGACAAAAACCAATAAAACCACCGAATCTCAAGTGCATTCCCAAGCCTCATGTTTTGTCAACAAAAATCAAAAACTCTATCAATACACGTCGATTAACGAATATTCGCGATTTCGTTATATTGAAGCATTTCACAACGACAAGGTTGAGCGCAGTCATAGAAAAGACAATGAATATTTCTATGATTTTTCCACATTTTATTCTCTTGAAGATTTTTGTACATAGCTAAAAATTCACAATCGACGATATAACCGTTTTCCAATGCGACCCTTGGAATTGAAAATGAAAATAAAAGCGAACTCCTCCCCGACGATAAACACCCAGGTCGGGTTCGCATTTGTTCCTAATTCCGGAGAAGGTGGGAGTCGAACCCACGCGCGCTTTTATACACCTACTCCCTTTCCAGGGGAGCCCCTTCGACCACTTGGGTACTTCTCCTTGCGACCAACCCGTTTATTCTAACAGCCCTGTCATTTGTTGTCAATATTAACTTTTTCTTTAAGTTCCCCAAATATTTTTTCAAAATTTAAAAATAAAATCTTGACAACCCTGCAAAAAGAATATAAACTATATCGTGTTGAGTCGAGCGTGGCTCACAAAGCGTCAAATTTTTTCGCCCCGGTAGCTCAGTCGGTAGAGCAGAGGACTGAAAATCCATGTGTCGGCGGTTCGATTCCACCCGGAGGCACCAAAAGTTAAGTTTTTAAATTGGGTAAACCTTGATAGTCACAGGGTTTGTCCATTTTTTATATTTCGAGATATTACGACAAAATGACAAATTTTACTTAAAACAGAGCAAGGGATTTTTAGGAGAAAATTTACTAATCCTCTGCTCTGTTTTCTACTAAATTTCAACTCACGCTAATACAATATTAAGGGGTGTTTGTGTGAGAGAAATTATTAGTTTGCAAAAAAAAGATGATGTAACGCTTCAAGAAGCGTTCAAAATGTTTATAAGTGAAAAAAAGGCAATGAAATTAGCCGATGAAACCATAAAAACCTACGAAGATAGATTTGCAAGTTTTGGAGAATTTTTTTCGACTGGCAATATGTGCGTTTCTGTAACGCCGTCTGTAATATTCCAGTTTATAACGTATTTGCAAACAAGAAATCCAAATATCAAGACTGTAACGATTAATAATTATCTACGTCATTTGAGAGCTGTTTTTTATAATTTTATGGAAGCAGGCTATATGCCAAGATTTAGTATAAAAATGTTGAAATGTGAGAGGGAGTTAAAAGAAACATATCATATTCCCGAATTGGAACGTTTACTAAGAAAACCCGATATTAAAAACGTTCGTTTTTCAGAGTATAGAAATTGGGTCATAATCAATTATTTATTAGGTACTGGCAACAGATTAAAAACAGTCAGCAATTTAAAAATTGCTGATGTTGATTTTGAAAATCAAGAAATAGCTTTAAGAACGGTAAAAAATAAAAAACCGCAAATTATACCGCTTACTCCTGTGTTAGAAAAAGTTTTGTGTGAATATTTAGGCTATAGACAAGGCAAACAAGATGATTATTTATTTTGCAATCAATTTGGCGATAAACTGGAAACAAGTTCAATAGAAACAGCCATTTATAGATACAATCGTGCAAGGGGTGTTACGAAAACAAGCATTCATTTGTTTAGACATACATTCGCAACAGAATATTTAAGAAATGGTGGAAGAGAGGGCAAACTGCAAAGACTACTCGGACACGCTACGGCAAGTCAAACAAACGAATATGTACATATGGTCGCAAGTGATTTAAAACAGAATTTTGAGGAGTTTAACCCATTAGAAAAAATAAAAATTTCTTCAAATGAAAAAACAGCAATTAGAATAAAATAATATCATATCAAATCTTTTTGCTGATTGATAGTAGTAGAGCTGTGGAAACTGTGCGTAAGGTGTAATGAGTTTAGTGGGTCTCCGCTTTTGGGTTGTGGGTAATTTTGTGGGAAACAGTTTAATCGTTTTCCATAAAATTATCCATGACCCAAAACGGTGAACACCCACTTAACGAATTAGGCTTTCCACAGTTTCCACAGCTTTTTATTTTTCAGCGTAATACGGTTTTTTCTGAACACACAAATTGCCGAAAGGGGTTAGAAGAATAACGTCTTTGAGCGTTGCGAATTCTTCTGGCCTGATAATGCGTTTTTCTTGCTCATAAGTATTTGTCGATTGCCCTTTGGGAAAGCCGATAAAAGGCGAGCTATTTGTTCCATGTTGGGTCACTTCTCTGTCATACGTTCCTACAAGGCGAGAAAAATATTCTTGTGTTTCTGTGTCTGTTGCGCTTAAAATAGCCTTATATGCGCAAGTATCAGCAATAACTTTTCTTTCGTTTGTGCCGTATATCAAATCCAACTGCGCTAAACTCTGAACAATAAGGCAAATGGTAATTTTTTTGCTTCTAAGCGTTGCTAAACCGTCCAATATAGCACTTACCTTGCCAAGACGGGGAAACTCATCAAGCAAGAATAAAATCGGTTGTGAGCTATATTCTGAGCGTTTCTCAAAGTACGTTAAAAATTGATTAACTATCAATGCTAAAAAGTTTCGCCATTGTCTTAATAGATGTTCGGGAATATGTATGTAAATATCTTGCCCATATTCCAAATCATGGGGCGTGATGGTTTCCTTTCGTGATAAAATATATAATAAATCTACATCAGTTATAAAATGCACAACGTTCTTGCTGATTTCTGCCACTATTGAGGATAAAACCTTATCGTCCATATCTTGCATACTGCCGACAAAAAACATCGCTTCACCGTCGCAAATTTCTGCAATTAACTCTCTGGGTGATAAGCTCTGTATTTGTCGTATAGTATCTAAAAAAGATAACCCCTGTGCGCTATAATGCAGAATTGAAGCCGTAAAAATGTTTTGCGCCGATTCTATCCAAAATGGCTCTTTTACATCGGGCGGTAGAGGGATAACCGCCTGTGCTATTGCCCTCGCTTCCTGTGAGGGATTGCGTGAATTGTATAAACAATAATATGGGTCATAACCAGGAGAATTAAAAATATATGGGTTAAGTGTTTTTATATTTGGTCGGCTTGCCTTTGTTTTCTCGTAAAGCTCGCCTTTAATATCAATGACAAAAACACTATTATTAAAATTCTGTAAAGTAGGTATTGCGATACAAGAGCTTTTACCGCTTCCAACACCGCCGACAACCAATACATGACCGTCTAAGTTTTCAGGTTTTACTATATATTCTTCCTCTTGCTTACCGAAAACAACACCACAAGGCTTTGCACTCTGTATTTCAGGTATTGTATTATCAGTCTGTGTATCGGTTTGCGTATCGCTTTGTGAAGTTGATAAGGCTTTCTTTCCCAACCACCACGCCCCTTTAACAAGATTAAAAGCTAATTTGCTCGACCCTTTCACCGTTCCCCATGACTGTAACAAATCTCCCCTTGTAAATTCTGTACTCATGTGTTGTTCTCCCCTTTTAAGCACAATTTTATCATATATATGCCTTTAAGGACGAAAAAATACCGCCCGAATGGGCGGTGAAGTTTATTTAATTTATGCCTTATTGAACCTAAAAACAAAAGGTGGTTTCCCGGGCAGACCAACAATTGCCTCGCCAAGACCTAAGTTTGTTATATCCCAGTCCTCAACAACATGAGCTTCACGGATATTTTCGGAAATTCCCCGAGATTGAACGGCGGACATGTATGTTTCTTTCTTCCGATTATCACCATGTAATCCTTGTATATATTGCTTTGATGAGGGGTCATTTACACGGAATGCAACAGAAGTTAGAAATCCTGACATAATGCTACGTGCACGTTGCTCACCATAACCCTCAAATATCTGCTCTATGTTCTGTATGCCTATCATAAATTTAACGCCCAAACTTCTACCAAAGTTTACAGCGTCATCAACATGTTGAAGATTGGGAATTAGACGAAATTCGTCAGCAATAAAATATACATTACCCTCGCTCTTCTTTCGGCTTAACGCTTCCTTAATTGCCATGTCAAATAGCAAGCTGTATATAGGAGAAAGCATAGAACCGATGGCAATGTCATACTCTACGAAAATGAATTTTCCGCCTTTTGAACGCACTAAATCACGCATTGACATAGTGCCTTTCTTTTTGAAATTGCCTATAAAAATTTCACGTGATAACTGTTGCAATTCAGACATAACGCCTTGTGTCTGTGGCGAACGGTCGTCCGCTATGTAGCTAACCATTGCTTTCATATCATTATGCAATTCAAGCATAGCCCTTAACTGTGCTGTTGGTGAGGAATCCAAAAATTCACGTAACGACTTATTATCGCCGCTTAAATTCCCCTTGTTTCGTGTGAAATGAGTCAGCACCGCTCCCAGTAAATCTTTCGCAGCGTTTGGGAAAAACGGCTGATTAGTTTTTTCTATTTTCTCATGGAATAGAGTTTTTGAGATTTCAACAATATTTTCTTCCATGTGTTCATCATTCTCTATTTCGTTAAATATATTCCAATAATCAACGCCGTTAGCACCTGTAGCTGTTTCATCATTACTAATAACAACATCACCAGGTTGATAAAAAGATTTATAAAAATCACCCTTTGTATCGAAGATGACCATTACATCGTCTTCGGACAGGCTGTGCCGTAATTGCATAATTATTTGTTCAAAGGCATTGGTTTTGCCTGTGCCGATACCACCTAAGAACATGATGTGACGGCTTAATAAATCAATATCCAACGGCACTTGTAGTAGTGCATTGTTTGTATCTCTGCCCAAGAACGCACACACAGGGTGTTTCACAGGATAGGACACAGGTTGTTGATATAGCTTATTACCGTCAAAAACTTCGATTTGTTTCATTTTCGTTCCTCCATTTATTAACGCCAAAATAAATAAAAAAGGCGATAATATTATCGACTGTTAAGATTTATTTGATATTGATTACGTTCCTATTCCATAATCCATTTCATCTGTTACGCTTTCACCTGTAGCTGTGGGTGTATCACCGCCCGAACCTGTATCATTGAACGGGTTATATGCTTTTTTCTCACCACTTTCAATAGCTTCAAAATCTTCTGCCCCCTGTTGAGCTATCTCATCTTCTTTGGCAATGCTTTCATCAAGGTCACTTGTTTCATCTTCATTTTGCGTTTGATTATATTCTAACATTTTTTTTGTAGAATGGTCTCTTGCATCTTGTTCCACAGGTTGATTTTCATAAAGTTCAAAATCGCTTCCTGGCTCATCGTAATTGTCAAAGTTTTCTTTCCACTCTTGAGTTTGTTCGGGATTATCAGTTTTTCCCTCTTCTAACTTTTCTACTTGGTCATGTTGATATGCGTGTCGTTCTTCGTGATAATATGTTCTCAATGCGTCATATGGTTCATCTGATTCGAGTTGTTCATTATTTATTGCAATTTTATTCACATTGTGGTCATAATAACCATTTTCGCTAGAAGCCATCTCTTCCCCTGCAACATCAGCAGGGGGACGATTTTGTTCGATAGCTTCCTGTCTTTCTAAATCATTTAGTGCTACAACCCTTTCATCTCTATCCATCCTTTTCCAATCTTCGGAGGAGAACATCACTCTTTCCTCCTTATGATTCTATCTACTCCACGTGAAAGTGCTTGGCGAGCGGCTTGAGGGTCACGATGCAACCAATCAATAACATTAAGTGCATTAGGATACTGAAATCGACGTTCACGCATAAGTGCAAATGCAGATATTTCTTCGTAAAAACAATCTGTTTCTTCTCCAGTTTCAAGCCAACACATAAGTGGTTCACGAATAATGTCAGATTTAATAAGGCGTTCGCTTAAAGCTTTAGCGCTTCTTTCTGTATAATCTAATTCCATTAGTTTTTCAACTATTCTAATTTCCGATATTTCCATATAAAATCAATCCTTTCAAAATAAATTACTGCCGAATAAAAGTTAAAACCCCATTCGGCAGTTGAAATACAGTTACTTATTTGTCCATTTCTCAACGCCAAAATCGCCGAGTTTTTGTATGTCCAAAACTATTGCCCCAATTTCACGTATAGCAGAATCCGTTTCGGGCGTGGGCATTACGAAATCATACTCCGAATCTTCTGTGTCTGTTTTTGGGTCTTTTCCGCCAAAGAGCTTTTTTTTACTTTTGCGTTTGATGTCAACAACACCCATAGAACCCTTATTCTTTACCGAGATAATAAGATTCGGTTTGAATATAATGTAAATGAAGTCTATAATAACGATAATTCCCATGAACAATATTGCAAGCGTCCAAAAGAATTTTCCAAACCCCCTATTCAAGGTAAACGACATCATTAACATTCCGCCAACCATTCCAGCACCTGCTGAAAGAGATAACAATTTTATTAAGAATTTTTCATAAACACGGAAGAAAGGAATACAACTCACACTTGCAACAATTAAAGTAAATATTCCTGCAAACCATCGACTGTTGGAGTAAATACCTGCCGCAATTGCTAAGCTTAAAAAGCCAATACAGGAAATAATAATTAAACCCAAGAGCAAATGCCAACCGCTAACCCTTTTGTTTCGTTTTGCCTCAATACCTGCAATTTCGTCAATCGCAAATTCATGTTGAATCATGGTGCGACCATACGTATCAGACCCTGTTGCGCGAAACAAAACTCGCTTGTTTGTAACCTGCATTCGACCCTCAATGCGACTTGCCGAAAGGGCATTTTTCATAACCGCCACATTGTATTGTTTCACTGGAACTTCACCTTCGCTTGGTGCGATATTTTGCGGAACAATCAATTGTCCGCGTTCGTAAATATTCGACGATGTTTCTCCTGTGTTCATACCTGTTCTTCGTCGAAATGTTTTTGGTTCTGCAACAGTTGCAGAACAACTGCAAGGTTCACCCTTTTCAAGTTGTCTTCCACAGCGAGTGCAAAAATTCATCGATACTACCTCCTATATTTTTAATTTCCCTCCTTTCAATCCCTTTTGTTATTAACAAAACAATAGAGGTCGGTGATTTGCGGTATAACCGCAATATTTGAGGAGGGGGAACTATCCAAAATATTACACCTTTTTGGAATAGTATCTTTCAATAGGACAAACATTGTTTTTATACTATTTTGTAGGTAACGTTACCAAAGTTTACCAAAATTTAACATTATTCGCTTAAAAACGATTGACTTTTTACTTAATTTTTGGTACAATGGTAGTATAAACAAAATAAAAAACCGTCCAAAAAGGTGTGCTTTTTTGGACGGTTTTATTTTGACAAACTTTATCTTATTATCTTAACATTCGACAATTGCAAATGCAAGTATTTTTTAGAAAATTTTTCAAATAATTTTTATTTTCTATGTAAAATTTTATATTCTTTCAGTTTAGCGTAAAAAGCAGAACGGCTCATATTGCATAGATTTACAATATCAGCGGTTTTAATATTTCGGTGTTCCCATTGTTTAACCAATTCACCAAAATTATCAGGCAATTCTTTTTCAGGTCTGCCAAACCTCACCCCTCTAATTTTTGCGGCGATTATACCCTCTTCTTGCCGTTTGCGTATGTTTTCCCTCTCGCTTTGAGCAACAAAAGAAAGCACTTGCAAAACCAAATCCGCAATAAATGTGCCTAACAGGTTCTTTTCACGGCGTGTGTCAAGCAATTCCATATCTAAAATGACAATATCAACACCCTTTTCCTTAGTGAGTATGCGCCATTGATTTTGGATTTCCTCATAATTACGCCCTAAACGGTCTATGCTCTTTATGTAGAGCAAATCCCCCTCGTTCAAGCGATTAACTAATTCTTGATAATTCGGACGGTCAAAATCCTTTCCGCTTTGCTTGTCAATAAACAGATTTTCCTTTGCTATATGAAGCTCCTGCATTGCTAAAATCTGCCTATCCTCGTTTTGGTCGATACTTGACACTCTGATATATCCATATGTTTGCATAAAAACACCCCCTTTTTAGATAACTATTCTATAAAAAAGGAATATATTTTCAAAAATTTATGAATACAGTCATCTCAAACGAATATGCTCGCTCACTCTTTCACGTTCATATAGCTTTATTAGTTTATACGCTTGTTCGGGTTGTAAATCATCTAAAATCCGTTGAAAACTCCGCTCGTTTATCATGTCGATAGTGCGTCCGATTCGTGTGTATGCAAGTTTTTCATGCACAGACAGTTTTTGCACGGTTATATTTTCCAGTCGGGTAAACTCGTCTTGTATCTTCTGAGAACTTGGGCTAATTTCCATAAGTAGCTTTTGCCGTTGATATTCAAACGCAAAAATATCTTTTTCAGCGGTTAGAGGGGTCAGCTTACCCTGTAACTGCTCTTTTGTCTGCTCAAAGTCTTTCGCCTTGCATTCAAGTTGTTTAATCTCCATTGTTGCCTGTATAGGCAAAACGTTAAATTCTTTCTTGAAAGCGGTATTTGCCTGTTCATGTAAACGTTCAAGGGCTTGTATTTGCTCATCAATCGCCTTTTTACTCATAAAAAAGCCTTTTACTTGTCGTTTTGCCTTTAATTCCGCTATTTGTTCTCTCATAGCGTTTATGTGTTTGGCTCGTTCGTCTATTTTCTCTGTTCTAAATTTTAAAGACTGTATTTCTTGCTGTGTCACGGCGTTTTTTTGTTTTATGCTTGTTATTTCTTTATCTAAAATGATATATCCCTGTTTTAATTCGTGCATATATTCAGCCGTTTCATCAGGAGTTACAGACTTGTTCTTTGCCGTAATCTCTCTGTATTCTCTTATGCGTTCGCTGTCACACCCTGCCTTTTCCATAGCTTGAGCGGTTGCGCCGATATGGATAGTCGGCTCACGGTCTATCCCCTGTGCTTTTAACGTGCGATGGTCTATTCGTTCATCTGTTCCCTTTGACTGTAATCGTTCATTACAAGTATCAGCCCAATTTTCACGCCATTGTTCTAAAAGTTCTCTTTTGTTCCAATCACGATTTTTACCGCCAAATCCGTCCGCCGATACCTCACGAGTAGTCAACATGATGTGAGCGTGAGGGTTACCGTCCTGCTTGTCATGTATGGCAAAATCAGCACACATACCCTTATCAACAAAATTTTCTTGTACATACTTACGGATAAGCTGTATTTGTTCTTCCCTGTCAAGCTCAACAGGTAAAGCAACATCAATCTCTCTTGCTGTTTGTGCGTCCTTGCGATTTTCGACTTTCTCTACTGCGTTCCATAAGGTCGAACGGTCGCTATATTCTTTCGGTGCATTTTCGGATAGTACAATTTCAGTATGAACAACACCAGATTTACGAGTGTAGTCGTGTGTCATTCCGTCATAATTGCTGTACAGTTTTTCACCGGCACGATAAGCCGAAGCGGCGATTGATGAACGCCCCGAACTGCGTTTTATTATTTGTGCGTGAAGATGAAAAATTGCCATAATGATTATACCTCTGACCTCACCTGTTGAGCGTAGGTTTCTAAATATATTTATATGCTCATATCGCAAAAAGCGTGTGAGCTATTTATATATTTAGACAATGGAGCGTAGCGACATTGCAAGGGTGAAGTTTACACGGAGTGCAAACGAGGGCGAAGCTCTAAAGCTCTCTGCAAGAGCGCACACGTCGACGTAGTCAATGTATAAGTGCGCCTTTCGGGATTTTTGCGTAGCCGTAAGTTTGAGGGGAAGCCGAAAGCTGCGGCGGTTTTGATAGGCAGTAGTCTGTCAAAACATCAGCGCAAAAATTAATGTTTTTAATAGCACAATTTACATTTGACACGCATATATTAGTTATAGCGTAGCACGCCGAACGAACACAAACGAAAGGAGCAAATTTATATGACTGAAAATGAGGAAAAATACATTCAAAGCGTACGGGAAAAAATAACTAAATTTCAAAATCAAGAAAAAACTTTTATCGCTCGCATTAAGGAAAAAGAACATAAACTAAGAACACGCCGTCTTATTCAAAACGGTGCGCTCGCTGAAAAATATTTAAATTGTGAAAATATAGCACCTTTGGAATTTGAAAAGGTATTGAAAAACATTGCTGACACTTTAAACGTTATTGAAAAGACTGATTAATTCCCCTTGCTTTGACGATTGTATCAAAAAGAAAAATAGCCAGTAAAGGGTCAAGATGAACGGTTACACCGCCCTTGACAGGCTATTTTCTTTTTGTGTTCTTGTATTTAAGCAAGGAAAAGGAAAAAATGCTTAATTATTTTAAAAAAGGGTTGACAAAAAAATGCTCGTACTATATAATCCTCTTTGCGTGATTAAAAAAATCACCTCGTCAGTTTTCTAAGTAAATGGTTGTCAAGTTCCATTTTTTGGCTTAACAACAGCGTTTCCGTTGGATTACAGACACATGTAATTAGCCCCGGTAGCTCAGTCGGTAGAGCAGAGGACTGAAAATCCTCGTGTCGGCGGTTCGATTCCGTCCCTGGGCAGTAAAAGTTATAAAGACTTTCAGAATATCTGAGGGTCTTGTTTTTATATCAGCAAAGAAAATATTACAAGGAGGTTAAAAATGACAGGACAGCTTGTTGAAATCGGCGGAAGATTGTCGGCTTTGCGCGAGATAATGGATTTGTCGCCCGAGGCGATGGCTGAAAAAATGAACATTGAAATCGGTGAATATAACGACTATGAAATCGGCAAAAAGGATTTTTCATTCAGCTTTTTGTATAACGCGGCGACAATACTCGGCGTTGACGTGCTTGACATTATAAGCGGTGAATCACCGAAGCTTTCGACCTGTGCGCTCGTGAAAAAGGGTACAGGTTATGATATTTTAAGGCGCTCTGCTTATAATTATAAGCATTTGGCGTTCACATTCAGAAACAAAAAAGCCGAACCGTTTTTGGTTACTGTTGAACCAAAAGCTGACGGAAGCGGCGACGTGGTTAAACACTCACACGCAGGTCAGGAGTTTAACTATATGTTAGACGGTTCAATGGAGCTTTTTCTCGGCGACACAGTTTATCAGCTTGATGAGGGCGACAGCGTTTATTTCGATTCGGGTGTTCCGCACGCAATGAAAGCGGTCGGAAGTACTGCTGCAAAATTTTTAGCGATTGTTTTTTAATGGAGGAGATTTATTTTGGCTATATATGAAAAATTTACGGGAAGAAATCGTGATTCGTTTTCTTCATATGAAGATTTGATTCGCAATTACCGCGTCAACCATGCAGAGAATTTTAATTTCGCTTATGATGTGCTCGATGTATTGGGGGTTGAAAAGCCCGACAAATTGGCCATGCTTTGGTTGTCAGATTCTCTGGAGGAAAAACGCATTACTTTTTCGGAAATGATGAAATATTCAAACAAAACTGCGAACTATTTTAAATCTCTCGGGATTAAAAAAGGTGATTTTGTTCTTCTTACACTGAAGAGAAGCTATCTTTTTTGGTATTGCATGATGGCGTTGCACAAAATCGGTGCAATAGCGGTTCAGGCGACACATTTGCTCACGAAAAAGGATTATATATACCGTTGTAATTCCGCCGGGATAAAAATGGCAGTAATAACGGGTGACAACGAATGTACAGATCATTTCGACGAGGGCTTACCAGAATATGAAACAATCGAATTGAAAGCCGTCACCAAAGGCAAGGCTGAGGTCATTAAAAACGGTTGGCTCAATTTTGAAGCAGGAATTGAGGCAGCTTCCGATGTTTGGCAAAGACCGACGGGTGCGGAAGATATAAAAGCGACGGACACAATGATTGTTTCATTTTCCTCAGGAACAACAGGCTATCCGAAGATGATTGCACATGATTTTACATATCCTCTCGGTCATTTACTGACAGGTGTTTTTTGGCACAGAGTCGTCGACGGCGGGATTCATTTCACAATTTCCGATACAGGCTGGTTAAAGTCGCTTTGGGGGAAAATGTATGGACAATGGCTCGGTGAAACGACGATTTTCACTTATGATTTTGAGAAATTCAATGCTGCTAACATTTTAAAGGTTATAGAAAAATATAAAATCACGACGATGTGTGTTCCTCCGACTATGTATCGGTTTTTGCTGAACGAAAATATTGAAAATTACGATTTGTCGAGCCTTTCACATTGCACAACAGCGGGTGAGGCTATGCCCGCCGATGTATTCAATCAATGGCAAAAAATCACCGGTTTGGAACTTTACGAGGGCTTCGGACAAACCGAAACCACAATCTGCTGCGGAACACTCTATCCTTATACTAAGCCTGTGGCCGGTTCAATGGGAATGCCTGTTCCGAACTATGATGTTGTTTTAACCGATGAGGAAATGAATGAATGCGTTCCGGGTGTTACGGGTGAAATGTGCATAAGGGCGCAAATTGACAACAGACCGACAGGATTGTTTCGCGGTTATTATAAAAACGATGAGGAAAATGCTCAAAAATGGGCAAAGGGCTGCTATCATTTGGGAGACACTGCCTATCGCGACGAGCGTGGCTATCTTTGGTATGTCGGGCGAAACGATGATATTATAAAATCATCTGGCTATCGAATAGGTCCGTTTGAAGTCGAAAGCACGCTTTTAGAACACCCCGCCGTGCTTGAAACGGCCGTAACGGGCGTTCCCGACCCTATTCGCGGTTTTAATGTAAAAGCAACAATCGTTTTGAGAAAAGACTTCACTTCGTCGGACGAGCTTGTTAAAGAACTTCAAGATTTCGTCAAGAAGAATACGGCACCTTATAAATACCCGAGAATCATCGAATTTGTGTCGGAGCTTCCGAAAACCATAAGCGGCAAAATCAGGCGGACGGAAATAAGACAGAGAGACGCAGAAAAAACAAACAGTTAAAATCACCTATTGTTTATTCTCATGCAACAGTAAAGCACAAAGGTCGAGATTAGCGAAACAAACGACAGTATTAATAAAAACATTATCATATTAACCATCTCCATGAAACATATTATTGGTTGATATTATAATAATATTCAAATCGGAAATAATTTGTTATGGCGCAGGCAAATTAAATATTTTTCAAAAAAGTGTTGACAAATGATTTTTCGAAGAGTATCATGAGATCAATCCAATAAGATAAAGCATTTGAGCAAGACGAGTAGACTGTAATAAAGCCTTAACAGAGAGCTGCGGATGGTGGGAAAGCGGCGGTGGAGTTCAGATTGAATGGCCTTGTTAGCTTGGAACTGAAATTTCGTTTTAATACGAAAGATTACGCGACACGGATTTCCACCGTTACAGGGAATAGCATATCAGAAGAAGAACACTTTTTCCCGTATGTGATAAGATGGTTGCTTTGATTCGATTAATTTTTCAATCAAGTAGCTAAACGAGGTGGCACCGCGTTAATCGTTATTAATGCCCTCTGTGTGATATATTCACACAGAGGGTTTTTTAATATCCAAAAAATAAATCCAAAAAGGAGAGGATCACAATGAAACAAGTACCGAACAGAATTATTTTACCCGAGGAAATGATGCCTAAGCAATGGTATAATGTCAGAGGTGATATGCCCGAGCAGCCTGAGCCTCTGCGCAATCCGGGCACGGGTGAGATCGCGAAGAAAGAAGAGCTTTACCCTGTGTTTTGTGAAGAGCTTGTCGAACATGAATTCACTACAGAACGCTATATCGACATTCCCGAAGAAGTTCAAGAGCTTTACAAAATGTATCGCCCTGCCCCACTTCACAGAGCTTACAGATTGGAAAAAGAATTGAAAACACCCGCAAAAATTTATTACAAATATGAGGGCGGAAACACCTCGGGAAGCCACAAACTTAATTCGGCGATACCGCAGGTTTATTACAACAAAAAGCAGGGAATAACCAACCTGACGACCGAAACGGGAGCGGGTCAATGGGGAACGGCTTTGGCGATGGCATGCAAGTTTATGAACATAGGGCTTACGGTTTACATGGTTAAAATCAGCTCGATTCAAAAGCCTTATCGTAAAGCCGTTATCGAAACTTTCGGAGCGAAAATCATTGCAAGCCCTTCCGACACAACAAACGCCGGCAGAGCAATGCTCGCTAAAGACCCTGACTGTATGGGAAGCTTGGGAATGGCGATAAGCGAAGCGGTTGAAGACGCCGTAACAAGCAAAAATACAAGATATACACTCGGAAGCGTTTTAAATCAGGTGGTTTTGCATCAATCAGTTATAGGGCTTGAAGCAAAAGCACAGTTGGAAATGGTTGACGAATATCCCGATATCGTAATCGGTTGCTCGGGCGGCGGCTCGAACATGGGTGGGCTCATGTCGGCGTTTATGCAGGATAAGCTTACGGGAAAAGCAAACCCCTACTTCATCGCTGTTGAACCGAGCGCCTGCCCGTCACTCACGCGTGGTGTATACGCCTACGATTTTTGTGACACGGGAAAGGTTACACCTCTTGCAAAAATGTATACACTCGGATGCGGCTTTATGCCATCAAGCATACACGCGGGCGGTCTTAGATATCACGGAATGTCACCTATCCTGTCAAAGCTCTATCACGACGGATTTTTGGACGAAGCGCGTGCCGTTGCTCAAAGCAAGGTTTTTGAAGCGGCGACTTTATTCGCGGGAGCAGAGGGAATTCTTCCCGCACCCGAATCATCACACGCCATCAGGGTCGCAATTGACGAGGCGATTAAATGCAGAGAATCGGGCGAAGCCAAAACTATTCTTTTCGGCTTGAGCGGTCACGGACATTTTGATATGGGTTCTTATATTTCATATCAGGAGGGTTCTATGGTTGATTACGAGCCGACAGATGAGGAGCTTCAAGAAGGCTTTGCGCAGCTACCTAAAATAGATGTCCAATAAGCTTAACTGAATTAATGTGAATATTTTTTCCGGACATGTCCCGAAATTTCTAATCAGAGTTTCGAGACATGTCTATTGTTTTTTGCATTTTTTAATGATATAGTTAAGTCAGCTCACAAAATATTATCAAGAAACATGGGGAACACTACTTTATGGCGAATTTCGATTTAATTGCCGTCGATGCTGACGGAACGCTTCTTTCAAGCGACATGATGATATCTGAAGAAAACAAAAGAGCCATCAATTATGCTTTGGATAAGGGAATTCATGTCGTGCTGTGCTCGGGACGGTCAATCGACAGTCTTAACATTTTCGCAGAAGAAACAGGTTTAAAACAGCGTGAACGCTTTATTATAACGCTTAACGGCGCAGCTGTTTTTGATTCAATGAACAACGAACTGATTCATTCCGCAACCCTTGACGCGAAAACCTCACTTCTTGTTATAGAAGAAATTAAAAAACAATCAAACAGCGGGCTTAATTTTGATTTAGTTATTCATAACAGTGATGGCTTTACCTACGCGGAAAATACAGCTGGAGAATTTGCCCGAGTTTATGAGAAAATTTCTAAATTAACATTAAAAATTGTTGATGACATAGCAAAAGATGGTGTAGACGACGAACTTGGTGTGAATAAACTTCTTTTAATCGGCGAAAACGAAACGCTCGGTGCCGTTGAAAAAGCATTGAATTCACTTAACTTAGGCAACGCCGATATTTTTTTCTCTTCGGAAATGCTTCTTGAAATAGCCGATAAACGTGCAACAAAAGGCAACGGCTTGGCGTTTGTCGCAGAAAAACTCGGCATTTCAATGAAAAGAACAATCGCCATAGGCGACCATTGCAATGACATTTCAATGATTAAAGCAGCCGGGCTTGGTGTCGCAATGAAAGGTGCCGTTGACGATGCAAAAGCTGTGGCTGATTACATAACCGAAAAAAGCAATGACGAAAACGGCGTTTCGGAGGTTATTTATAAATTTATTCAATAGAGATCGGATGTGAAAATCATTTCCTTTATAAAGCAACAAATATCGCAATCAAAACTTTCTTTCAGACAATTAAAGCGAACCGACCCCAACATACTCGTTTTTATAGTTTACGGTTTGCTTTATGACATAGTAATAAATTTATATAAACCGTTTGCAATTAAATTTCTCGACAGAATCGACGGGAATGAGTTTCACATTTCTCTTTACAACTCGCTTCCCGGGTTCGCCGCGATTTTCGCACTTCTTCCGGGCGCATTGATAATCGGACGTTTTGCCCGAAAAAAAGGAATAACGACGATGTTTTTTTCTTTGAGCCGCGTCTTTATTCTAATGCTTGCTTTTGTGCCGTTTTTACCCGACACTGTTAAGCCGATGTCGTTTGTGCTTTTGATTTCGTCTATGAACTTTTTTGACGCTGTTTCTCAATGCTCTCTTCAAAGCTTCCTCGGAACGACGTTTAACGGCTTTACGCGGGCACGTGCAATTTCTCTGAGAAACAAATTCGGTAATTTCTTCGTGCTTGTCATAACTTTAGCTACAGGGCTGATTATAACCTATGTTCCCGGTAATAATGACAGTTTGCGTATGAAGCTTTATCAAATATTTTTCTCGTTGTCGTTCGGGTTCGGAATTTTAGAAATAATCATTTTTAACAGATTCAAGGAAAAGCATGAGGAAACATCTGAAGAGGCTAATGAAAAGCCGGGATTCGGTTCGATTGTCGCCGCTCTGAGGGATAAGAAATTTATGAAATTTCTTTTACCGACCGTGTTTTTATATTTCACTTGGCAAGCCGGCTGGCCGTTGAGCAGTATAATTCAGATTAAAAATCTTCATGCAGACGAAATGTGGCTTGCATTTTTTGCAGTGGCTTCGGGCTTGGCTTCGTTTTTCGCAGCATCGCATTGGGCGAAAATCATAGTAAAAAAAGGCAATGATTTCGCACTGATTATAGCCGCTGTCGCAATGTCCGCCAACATGGTGCTTTTCGCCGTTTGCCCTAACCTTCCTGTCATGATTTTGGTCAGCGTTTTTGGAGGATTGTTCACAATAGGAATGAGCACAACTCTTCTTAACGGCTTGCTCATTTCGACACCCGACAAAAACAGGGTTGTTTACATTGGAGTTTATAATACATTTATAAATATAACACTTGCCGTTTCTCCTTATTTGTCATACTTACTTTTTGAAAAAATGACGGCTCGTCCCGCGATAAGTGTCATTGCTGCTTTAAGACTTTTGGCGGCAGGAATACTGCTTTTGTGTTTTATTTCATCCCGCAAGAAAAACAAAGTCTCTACAAAAACGAATCAGTGAAAAGCTGATTTATTTCAACGATTAGATTGCTGAAAACAAACTGAACAAGCAGATAAAGACAAATGGCGTAACACGCGACAGACAAAACCGAGGATAGATATGGGCGCTTTTCTTTGTCAATCAACATGTCGAGAACAGACTGAATGATTACGACAGAAAATATTTGCCCTAATAAAACCCAAAATTCATCCATAAACTGCTTGACCCCTCGGTTCTTTTATAATACTATATGAGAGAGGTGGAATTTTTATGAAAAAGCTATTGAAAGCAATTTTTGCCGTTATCGGAGCGTTTGCGGCCGCGGCGGCGGTAAATCATTTAATATTTAAGCTTTCCGAAAGGAAATCGAAACTGAAAACCAAAGAGTTTTTCCGAAAATGGACCTACGGTAATGTTCACTATGTTAAGGTCGGCAGAGGGAAACCCCTTCTTCTTTTGCATGGCATGAGCGGCGGAAGCGGATTGTTTGAGTGGAAGAAAGTAATCACACAGCTTTCACGGCATTATACTGTTTATGCTGTTGATTTGCCCGGTTTCGGTTTTTCCGACAAACCTGTTCTTACTTATTCTTCTTATCTTTATTCCGAATTTATAAACGATTTTATCAAAAACGTAATCGGTGAGCCTGCTTATGTCGCGGCAAACTCCAATTCGGCATCTTTAACCATCGCCGCTTACTGTTTAAAACCCGAAAGCTATTTGAAATTATTACTTATTTCGCCTGTAAACGGCGAATCACAAAGTGCTGCTCTTCCTAAAAAGCTTTTTGAAGCTCCCATAATCGGGACGACATTCTATAACATAATAAATTCGCGCATTGCTATAGCTCTACGGCTTAAAAGATATGGCTATGTCAACGGCAAAAACATCACAAGTGCTGTAGTCGGACAATATCATCAAGCAGCACACAGCGGCGGAATCGGTGTAAAGATGCCGCTATCAGCGCTATCTGCGGGATTTCTTGATGTTGACATTGAACGGTTGATTTCAAAGGCAACCATTCCTGTTCATTGCGTTTGGGGAGAATATGATGAATTGAACCCGCTTTGCGAGTTCGAAGCGATTCATCGACAAAACGAGAATGTCACTTTGGCAATTTTCGACGACACTAAGGCGTTTCCTCATGATGAGAATCCTAATGCTTTTTATAAGGAATGTCGAAGATTTTTCGGATAAGATTCATTTCAAAAAACGAGGGTTGCCTTGCTTAAAAAAGCGAGGCAACCCTGTAGTTTTTAATTTCTATTTTATTACTTTCAAGTAGATTTTTTAATTCTGATACGCTTCCGTCAATAATATCAAGCTTGCTCAAAATCAAAGCTTGCCTTTTTGAAATGTACAAATAAAACATATCTTTTGTTTCAAAAACACAGACAAGAGCATCGTAGTTCATCTTTGTCTGAGCAATAGTTTCCTGAATGGTTGAATCGACAATAATCTCTCTTTCCGTAAATTCATATTTGTTTAAACCGCCGATTAGATTTTTACTCTCTTTCGCTGCTAAAAGGGGCACAACGAAAACCATCGCAGGAACAATAAGCGGAAAAACCACTGCAAAAACAACAGCAAGCTCAAAAGCCTCTCCCTCTGTTATTGCTCCATAGAATCCGAACGCAACTATTCCCAACGTAATTATTTCTAAAATTATATATGTTATGATTTTGCCTATGCTGTTAACTGCATTAAATCTTGCGAATCTGACCAATAATTTTTTCGTATATTCTGTTCGCGCTTTAACCATAGAGTTCTTCCTTTTTTCACGAATTTTCCGCCAAAATCTCAAGCACCTTATTACTCCTCAAAATAAACTCATTCATTTCCTCTGAATTAAGCGGTTTGTGACTCATTTTCGCCAAATCATAAACCTGCTCACAAATTATCTTTGCCTTTTCGCTTTCATCAATTTTCAACAAAAGCTGAATCAAGCTGTTTGCGCGATTCAAAACAAGCTTGGCATCGTCCGCGAAATCCGTGTTCATTCCCGGCATTTGTGCAAAATATTTACTCATTTCCATCATTCGCTGCGCTTCCTCTGAAAGCAAAACTATCGCAGGGATGTCACCTGTTTTCAGCGTTTCCACTTCAATTTTCAGCTTATCGTCCGATGAGCCAAGGCTGTTTTTGAAAAGCTCAATCAGCTTTTCGTTTTCTTTGGTTACTTCTTCCGATTTTTCTTCTGTGTCTGTTTTAAGCGTGTCGGACAGCGCCGCGTCTATTCTCACGAATTGAAGCCGATCTTCTGCTCCGTGTTCCCTGCTTTCCATGTAGGAAACAAACGGAGTGTCGAGCTTTGTTGTCAGCAACGCAATGTCGATTCCCTGATCTCTGAACAGGCTTATATAACGGCTTTGCTGTTTCTCGTCCGTCGCATAATATATTTTCTTACCGATTTTCGCTTCATTTACTGCTAAATATTCGGCAGTCGTCAAATATTTTCCTTCCGAGGTTTTCAAAATTACCGATTCCTTGATTTTGTCATAGAAATCTTTTTCTCTTATGCAGCCATATTTGATAAACGCCGAAATGTCATCCCAAAATTTTTCATATTTTTCACGGTCGCTTTTGAAAAGCCCGTTTAGCTTATCGGCAACCTTTTTGCTTATATAGCCCGAAAGTTTCGAGGCATAGCCGTCGTTTTGCAAGAAGCTTCGCGAAACATTAAGCGGCAGATCAGGGCAGTCCACCACCCCTTTAAGCAGAAGAAGAAATTCAGGGATTACTTCCTTGATGTTGTCAGCTATAAATACCTGATTGCAGTAGAGCTTTACTTGCCCCTCAACATATTCGATTTCGTGGTTAAGTTTCGGGAAATATAAAATTCCTCTCAACCGTCTGGGATAGTCCATGTTAAGATGAATCCAGAACAGCGGCGGATTAAAATCCGTGAAAAGTTTATGATAGAATTCGATATATTCTTCATCGGTTATGTCCGAAGCATTTCTTAACCAAAGCGGCTGTGTGTCATTAATCGACTTTTCTTCGTGTTCACATTCACATTCGTGACCGTCTTCATGATCATGATCGTGACCGCAGTCGCAATTGTGTTCTTTCACTTCTTTCTCTTTGCCCTCAACATCAAAGAATATTTTAACCGGAACAAATTGCAAATATTTTCTCAACACGGCGCGCGTGCGATGCTCTTCCAAAAATTCTTTTGACTCCTCATTAATTGACAAAACAATTTCCGTTCCGCGTGTTTGTTTTTCGCCCTCGCTCATTTCATATTCAGCGCCGCCCTCCGACACCCATTTCACGGCGGTTGCACCGGGTTTATAGGAAAGTGTTTCAATGCGAACGACATCCGCCGCCATAAATGCCGAATAGAATCCCAAACCGAAATGCCCGATTATATCGGTTGCATCGGTTTTATATTTCTCTAAAAACTCAGCCGCCGATGATCGGGCGATTTGGTTGATGTAAAGCCTAACTTCGTCTGCATCCATTCCGATTCCATTGTCGGAAATTGTTATTGTTTTTGCTTCTTTATCTAATTTAACGCGAACCTCAAACTCCTCGTCCTCGGAAAGCTCAAATTCGCCCGACGAAACCACTCGGTTTAATTTGTTTATCGCATCGCAGCCGTTTGACACAAGCTCGCGAATGAAAATATCTGTATCAGAATAGAGCCATTTCTTTATAATTGGCAAAAGGTTCTCACTGTTTACTTGCAAACTGCCTGTTTCGGGTTGTGTTGACATAGTTTTTTTCCTCTTTTCATAATATTTTTTCGTTTAATATTTTAAACAAAACATGAACATAGTGTAAAAACTTTTAATTCACTTGACTTTTTCGCGTCATGGAAATAAAATGAGAACTATGTTGTTGAACAAGTTTAACCTAAAATGAATTATCAGTCAAGTATTCTGTGGTGATTTTATGGATATTATAATCAAAGAATCGGCGGCAAACACAAATGATTCAATTGTGATTTCAAAGCTTGCCGAAGAAATTTGGACAGAGCATTACAGCGGCATCATCGGCGAACGCCAGGTGAACTATATGCTTGCCAAATTTCAAAGCAAGGAAGCGATTGACAAGCAAATAAGTGCCGACGGATATAGATATTTTGTCGCGTATGCGCCCTCCCCCGGAGAATCGGAGTCTGTTGCCTACGCCGCATTTGTTCTGTGCCCGAATAACGAGCTGTTTTTAAGTAAGCTCTATGTAAAAAAAGAATTTCGCGGCTTTGGATTCGCAGGAAAGCTTATTGACCACGCTGTCAATGTTTACGATTTAACGGGAAAATTTTCAATCTATCTTACCGTAAACAAAAACAACATTGTTTCTGTCGCAGCATATCAAAAACTCGGCTTTGAAATCACCGACAGCATTTTGGCCGACATCGGCGATTCGTTTGTCATGGACGATTATAAAATGACAAAATTTTTCGGAGGAGATGCATAAATGCGAGGTTTATTCAATTTAAACGGTCCGTTTTATAAATATGGAAATTTGATAGCTGACATATGCCTGCTTGGTTTAATGTGGATAATTTTCAGCATTCCTATTGTCACAATAGGCTCTTCCACAACAGCGGTCTATTATGTTATGACAAAGCGGATTTCCGACAAAGAAAATTCTCTCATTAAAGATTTTTGGGCAAGCTTTAAAAGAAATTTCAAAACCGCAACACTTGCTCACCTTACGATTTTGGTCGCTGTCGCTTCGGTATTGTTTGCCATTATGGGGTTTATTCCCGAACAGATGATATTTATTTATTATTTTCTTTTTGCAGAAAGCGTTTTGGTCGCAATATTTATCTATCCCATTCTTTCACGCTTTGACATGAAATATGCTCAACTCATCAAAACCGCGTTCATTATGGCGAACAAGCACATTCTCACTTCCTTTTTGTGCGTCGTTCTTTTATTGCTAATGGCTGTAATATCATTTTTCACCAACGGATTGTTCCTCATTTTTGCACCCGGCGTTTACTTTTACTTTTCATCTCGCTTACTTATGCGGCGATTCAAAAAATATCGCCCCGAAATGGATGCCGATGAAAATGATGATATGCCAGAAATTACATTATAATCAGGAGGATTACTATGTTTAAAAAAGCTCAAAAAATTTTATTAACAGTGTTTATGTTGTCTGTCGTTGCTGTTCTGGCGGGCTGCAACTCAGGTAAGGGCAAGCTTTCCGACTATTTTCCGGCAAATGAAAACGCGCTCTTTTCATATAATGGAAGCACTGAGGATATCAACTCTTACGAAATATTTTTTGATTACATTGAAGGTAATACGTTTCAGCGCCGTTTAGATGTTCAATCACAATCAGCGTCTGTAGCCGAGGTTTTCACTTATAAAAACAACAAAGACAATAACGAGCTGTTGCTTACCTACAGCGACAGACAAGGTATAGGGTTCATTTTCGACAAACATCTTAATGACAATAATATGGAAAAAACCGTACTTTTGAAAGAACCCTTGACTCTCGATTCCGAATGGACACGTTTTAAAAGCGCCGATTTTGAAATTAAAGCGAAAATCACGGCGTTAGACAAGGAAATTTCTGTACCTTTCGGTGATTTTAAGACAATGGAGGTTACTCTCAGCTTTTCCGACGGCACTGTTAATAAAGAATATTACGCTAAAGGCATAGGGCTTATCAAGGAAGAACGCATCGGCGTTAATTTTATGAATGACGGCACTACTGAGGAATTTTTAGTCTATTCCGAGCTTGCTTCCGTTAAATTAAACGCGCCTCGCGAAAAGGATATTTATGTTTTTCACCCGCAAGAAGATTGCTATTTGTTCGAATTGGCAACCCTCTCAATTCCGACAAATTTTGAGGTTTCCGAAATGTATGACAAGCTTACATCTGTAATCAAACCCGCTTTAAACAATTATGGTTCGATAAATCTCAGCAATGATACTGCAATCAAAAACATAAAAACGGATCTCGCGTCATATCAAGCCACGGTAACCATGTCTTCTTCTTTTATAACCGACATGAAAAATTCGAAGTTCAGCGAAGCAAGAGCCTGTCAAGCGATGGTAAACACCTTCTCGCTTTATACGGAATGTACCCTTATTAAATTCATTGTTGACGGCAAGGAATATCAAGCAGAAGGATTAGATTATGACTTTAACGGCTTCACCAGCGCCGATTATGAGTTTAACTATCCTGTCGAGGCAGTAGAATGAGCGTTCAAATCCCGAAAATCAGAAACATTTTAGCAGACCATCAGCTTCATGCCAACAAGTCCTTCGGGCAGCATTTTTTGACAGACAATCATGTTTTGTCAAAGATTATTGACGCCGCTGAATTGACAAAGGATGATTTTGTTATAGAAATTGGCGCGGGACTCGGCTCGCTCACCTGGGCGCTTTGCGAAAACGCAGGGTTTGTCGCTTCTTATGAAATCGACAGCAATCTTTTGCCGATTTTAGAGGAATCTCTTTCTGAATATGATAATTTAAAAATCATTCACGAGGACATTTTAGTGGCAGACATTGCTGAGCTGATTCGGGAATCGGGCTATAAACGCTGTAAAATTGTCGCCAACCTACCCTATTACATTACTACACCGATAATTTTCAGAGTTTTCGACGAGAATTTGCCTGTCGAAAGCATGGTTCTTATGGTTCAAAAAGAAGTCGGTGGAAGACTCACTGCCCGCCCGTCGTCTAAAGAATACGGCGCGTTGACTGTCAGCGCGCGTTATTACGCCGAAACTTCGATTGTCGCAAATGTACCCAAGCATAGCTTTGTTCCCAGACCCGACATCGAATCGACTGTCGTTAAATTCACGCTTCGTGACGACCCGAGCGTTTCTGTCAGTGACAAACCTGCTTTTATGCTTACCGTTAAAGCGGCATTTTCAAAGCGAAGAAAAACGCTTGTGAATTGTTTAGCATCCTTTGACGGCTTCGGAAAATATTCAGTTACTAAGCAACAAGCCATTGAAATTGTGAGAAATTGTGATTTTGATGAGAACATTCGGGGCGAGGCGCTTGCGATTGAAGATTTTGCCAAGCTTTCTAATGAGTTGTATCGGGTTATTAATAAAGTTCCGTTAAATATATAACTTTTTACCGAAATTAGTCACCTCGTCTTCTTGCATAACCCTGTCTTTTTCACTTTTAGCATAATCACGAAATGCAATAAGGGCAGTTTTATCCCACTCCACACCACCGGTCCGGCGCTTGTTTTCCTCGATGACTATATTTGAACTGTAAACCGCTAATGCCTTCTCGATTACCGGCGCATATTCATGGGGCAGGTTTTCAATCCCCCAAACTGCACCTTCGTATTTACTCAAACTTTTTTGGTTGTTTTCCGTTAGTGCCTGCAATACGCGGCATATGTTCAAGATACAATAGAATGGAGATTCACAGATGTTTTCATCCTCAACAAGCCAGTTAAAGTCATCAAGAATAGCAGCCATAAAACTTTGCCACTTTACTTCACCGAATACTTCATCAATACTTTTTCCATATAAGCAAATTCCACGTTTTTTGATGGTCATAAGATGCGCCGGGAGGTCGGAATCAACTTGCCTATTACCATATACAACCTGATCGTCGATGATTCTCTGATACCATGTTTCGCTGAAATGAAGCTCATACGGCATTTCATCAGGTATGCTTTGTGCTGTTTCGAGAGTGATTATACTACATTCAATATTTCCTACCGTCGGGCGCTTGTTTGAATATTGTGCAATTTTTCTATTTACTTCTCTCGCAAGGTCTGGCGCAAGTCTTTTATCCACTACAGCAATAATGTCAATATCGCTTTTGGGTGGGAAATAACTGCCCATTGCTAAAGAACCGTGAAGATAAATACCTACAAGGTTGTTACCCAAATTACCTTTGAACAAATCAACAAGCCCAATTATATATTGACATATCATTTCGTCACAGTTATACCATGATTGTGGTCTATCCATCATCGGAACAATTGCTCGAAACACGACTTACACTCTCCTATTGGTCATATTCTTCGATATTTTCGTTAAATAAGCATCCTCGCCGTAAATTCGGCTAAACCCATCAACAGCTTCTTCCGACAGCTTCAAAAACCTCTCATTCGCCGCTTCTAATCCAAACGCCGCGACATATGTATTTTTCCCGTTTTTCTCATCGCTTTTAACATTTTTTCCCAAAACAGCCGCGTCGCTTGTCACATCGAGAATATCGTCCTTTATCTGGAACGCTTCACCCAATTTTTTCGCCGCTAATCTTATTTCTTCAACATTTTCGCGCGCCGAAAGAATCGCGCCACTCACGACAGCCGCAATTATCAACCGCCCTGTTTTTCTTTCGTACATACTGATTATCGCTTCTTCATTCTGTTCAAAATCATTGAAAATATCGTCCATTTGCCCCGAAATCATGCCGTTTACCCCAGCTGCAAGCATTATTTCCTTCATCGCCGAAACATTACGCCGCTCCAAAAAATCGGAACAATGACCGCTCATTATTTCAGCCGCCAAATTAAGCAGCCCATCACCGGCTAAAATCGCGGTGGCTTCGCCGAATTTTTTGTGACTTGTCAGAACACCTCGCCGCAAATCGTCGTTATCCAACGCAGGAAGATCGTCGTGAATCAACGAATATGTATGTATACATTCAAGCGCACAAGCGAACGGCAGCGCTTCTTCAATTTTTCCATCCGCCGCCGCAATCAGTAGCAACGGTCTGATTCGCTTTCCACCCGCAAACAAGCTGTATTCCATCGCCTCGCGTAGTAACGGTTGTGTTATTCCCGAAGTATAGCCTCTTAATTTTTCATCAATTAGTTTTATATAATTTTCATTCAAATTCATCGTCAACGACCTCTATTCCTTCCGTTCCTCGTCGCAATGTTTTAACCGCCGTTTCCGCCCGTTCGACTTCCTTGCGGCAAATTTCCGCCATTTTTGCGCCTTCTTCATAAAGTTTGACGCTTTCATCAAGCGGCAAACTTTCCTCTTCCATTTTTGCGACTATTTCTTCAAGTCTTTTTATCGCCTGTTCAAATGAAATCTCCATAAAAACCCCCGTTATTTGTTCGTCAATTTCTGAAAAATTTCAAAATAATTCTCAAATGTTTTCGCCGTACATTCCGGATTCAATATCGTTATTCCCGTAGCTTTCAGCCCGACGAGCGAAAACGCCATCGCCATTCTGTGATCATCATATGTGTGAATTTCGGCGGGTTTCGGCTCGCCCGGATAAATCATTATTCCCTCTTTCTTTCTTTCACAACATATTCCCATTCTATTAAGCTCGGTCATTGTCGCTTCAATTCTGTTTGATTCTTGGAATTGCAAATGGTCTATGTTCATTATGTGTGTGGGCGAATCGGCGAAAATCGCAAGCGCCGCCATTGTCATTGTCTGATCTGAAAAAGCGTTCATATCGACTTCAATTCCGCTGTATTTACCCATCGATTCATCTCGCGAAACCGTAACGCCGACATCATTGTCCTCAACAGAACACCCAAGCTTCTTCAAAACGTCAAGAAATTTAATATCTCCCTGCATCGACGACAGATGAACCCCTCGAACCGTAATTTTTCCGCCCATAATCGCCGCCATCGCATAAAAATAACACGCGCTTGAAACATCGGGTTCAATTGAATATTCATTCGCCTTATAATCACAATGTTTCGCTGTATAAACTCCCTCGCCGTCGATGAGAACGTCTCCCCCGAAATCGCGAATCATTTTCGCCGTTATTTCAACATAGGGCAACGATTTTCTGCTTCCGAACGGTTTAATGTAAAGCGGTTGTTCAAATAAATTCCCCGACAGCAACAAAGCGCTTAAAAACTGACTGCTCTGCTCCGCCGGAAGCTCTATACTTCCCCCGGAAAGTTTTGAACCAATCAATTTTACAGGCAAATGCCCGTCCTTTTCCAAATATGTAATTTTCACGCCAAACCCAATCAGCACATCCAATAACGGCTTCATCGGGCGGGCTTTCATCTGTTCAGAAGCGTTGACTATAAATTCGCCGTCAAAATGGGCAAGCATCGCCGTCAAAAATCTTGCGGTTGTTCCCGCGCTTCCAACATTTACTTCGATTGTTTCTTCCGAAACTTTTCTTTCTCCGTCCACAACAACGCTTTTGTTTTCCTCATCAATTTCAACTTTAAACCCAAGAGCTTTCAAACATCCGAGCAAATGTCTCGAATCATCGCTGAACAGAACGTTTTTCAGAACGCTCTTCCCTTTCGCCATGCTCGCCAACAACAACGCACGGTTTGTAATGCTCTTTGAACCGGGTACATCTATTACGGCATTTATCATATAATCACCGCCGCCGCTTCGCCATCTTTAAACCTAATCACAATCTCATCGCCTTTTTTTAATTCTTTCGCCGACATTAAAACGCCGCGTTCGCCCTCGACCACCGCATATCCTCTTGAAAGCACATTGAGCGGCGACAAAGCGTTCAATTTTTCCGAAACAGAGTTATATTTAATCGCTTTGTCGACAATTTTTCTGTCAATTTCTCTTATTAACGCCTTAGCTAAAAACGCCGTCATGTTTTGCGCTTCCGACAAAGCCGCTGTAATTCTTCTATTCACCATATACTCAAGCGAGCGAAAACGGTTTTCGGCTTCAACCACATCCGCCACAGCGATTTCCGCCGCCGCCGATGGTGTCGGCGCCCGCAAGTCAGCGGCAAAATCGGCAAGTGTAACATCCGTTTCGTGCCCGACTGCCGATATTGTCGGTGTTTTCGATGATGCAATCGCTCTTACTACGCTTTCATCGTTAAACGCCGCCAAATCCTCGCTCGAACCGCCGCCTCGCCCAACGATTAAAACATCAGCTCTTCCCCACTCGTTTACAAGCTCGATTGCCTCTTTCACGCTCTCTGCGGCATTTTCACCTTGAACAAGCGCAGGAACGATAAAAATTTCCGTTTTAGGCGCACGACGCTTAATAATGTTAATTATATCGCGCACCGCCGCCCCTGTGAGCGAAGTGACCACCGCTATTCTTTCGGCATATTCGGGCAGTTCTTTCTTCCTTGAAACGTCAAAAAGCCCTTCGGCAGAAAGCTTTGCCTTCAACCGCTCGAACTCGGCTTGAAGTGTTCCTTTGCCCAAAGGCTCCATCACATCGACATAGAGCTGATATTGACCTGTTTTTTCATAAAGTGAAACA